>ERZ825525.28-NODE-28-length-211130-cov-9.654597_pt1 | contig 211130 bp, 156 predicted proteins | sample MGYA00519930_ERZ825525 | MGnify/ENA primary metagenome ERZ825525 (study PRJEB31778, sample SAMEA3449203) | human gut metagenome | biome: human gut; feature: human-associated habitat; material: faeces | place: United Kingdom | collected 2010/2012 ... | reverse complement strand
ATTTTGGATTTGCCTATGAAAAGAAAAAGTGTAGCGTATCTATTGATATTTTACAAAATAACCATGCTACTTCGCCTATATCCCCTCTTTATCTCCCTATTACATTCCAAATTATAATTCCTATAAAAACAAGAGTGCGACTCAAAAGTCTGAATCGCCCTTATTATTCGTACTCTTAGTGGAGACTTTTTCCAAATATTCAATTCGTAAGAAAGAGAATTTCTTTTTGAGTCGCACTCTTGTTTAGGTTATAATAATATCAATTTGACGAAATCGGATATCCCCCTTGTGCCTTTGCATTATCCTCCGGCATACCAGGTGAATTAAAGTGTACTTTCACAACTTTACCTTCTCCTTTCAATATTCGCACTGATCCTCCTGTCGGTTTTCCACCAATCGTATTATATAAATAAATCCGATACTTTCCATCCTTATGAGTCCCAACAGCTAAATAATTGAAATTATTCTGGCTATCGATAGCATCATTTGTCCAATAGCGATTACTTACATAAGTGATTTCACCATCCAATTCATTCAAATTCAATCTCTGTTCTTCTCCGCTCTCTACCGAATACATCCATACTTCATTATCCACAACACCGTATACTACATTAGCTTGCGTTTCATTATTAGCATAAAGTACAGCATCAGCCAATCTACCTTCCAAAGTTTGTTTATCTTTTACGATTCGTTTTGACAAATCCAAATGGTACAAATACTTTTTTTGGTGTCCATCTGCAAATATGGCATAAGCAGATGCACTGCCAAAACTATTATAACCTAAATAAAGAAGTTTATAATCTTCCGGTAAATTGTTCGCAGGAAACTCCCCATCATCTTTAAAAGTTGATATTGCATAATTAGCTGTAAAACCTAGGAAACGACGATTCAATTCATCATATAAAAAACTACCAAACGTTTTATCAGAATAAATCACGTGCTCGCTTGGTTTACACTTTATATCCACGCCATTCTCCATTACCACCACAGGCAAACCATATTTGCCAACACTAGCAAGACCTTGTGTTTTTGATTGATAATTATAACAAATTCCTGCAGTAGAAAAGTAAGCAATAGAAAAACCATTAGGACCAAGATAAAGAGGTTTGTCATTTGCAGGTCGTTCACCATAATACATATCTTCATGAGTCAAAATCGTATTCCAATTATTCAAATTGAATATTTTTATATCATTTTCCGTACAAACCGACAAGGCTCTCGGCCATAAATATTCATCAGGATTTTCCGGATCAAGATGACAGTAAGAAAACATTAATCCCATACTTTTAGGTTTGCCATTCATCGCATTCCCTAATGATTTTGTAATAAGATTTTCTAAAACCTTATCAGGTGTATGCAAATCCACTTCTGTAAGTCCATCTTCAGTTTCTTTCAATACATAAAATCCTAAAGAAAATTCTGTCTTTACAATCAACTGTGTATTATAAAATACCGAATATTCTGTTTCAGAATCGGTAGCTTTTAACGTGATTTCATAATTACCATTCGGTAAAGATACCGGATAAACTAATGTTTTTTCTTTCCCTATTGTATCCCATTTTATTTCGATATACTGAGTTCCTACATAAGCCTCATTAATCATCCATAAATATTCAAATTGCCCATGATCCAATTCAATGTCAGGCGTAATACGTAAAGTATCTTGAAACGACACCGCATTATAAGAATCTTCTATATCCTTGATAATAACATCTGTAAAATCAACATAATCATAATTTCCTTTGTCGTCATAACATGATGCATACAAAAAAGAAATAATAATTACGGAAAATATATACCTTATTTTCATGACTTCTGCTTTAAACGATTAATACAATGAAAAAGTGACTTCTTTACCGTTCGCTTCTGCAAGAGGCTTTTTCCCTTCTTGTTTCCTTTTAGCATTCTCTTCTGCCAAGGCATTCTCAAAAAAAGTCTGCCAATATCCGGTTAATCCCATATCAGGTGGATTTGATTTCAACAGTTCCGCAAAAAAATCATCATCAATAGTAACACCGACTTTTGCACCGGCATCAATCATAAAACGATATTTCACAGGACCATATTCCCCGGCAAAATACCATTCTGCATACATATCCCAATGTTTTGGTTGAGTTAACATATTAGAAATTCTTACAGTTCGTACCCGATAAGTAGGAAAACCTGTCTTGAAAAACTTATTTTCTTTTATGCAGAAACGTAATATAAATTGCTTTTTCTCCAACTCAGGGTCGTCCTTTTTAACAACCAAAGGTACCCGTACTCTCGTGGAATGAGCCGGTACAACATATACATTTTGCAACTCTGGATTATCAAAAGCCACATAATGTACATCAGGTATTGCCGCATTACTGTCAACAGCCATCTGCTCAAAACTTATAGTTCGTGGATAATCTGTAACATAGCCTGAAGTTTCCACATCAAACCAAATAGTATCAAGCATTTGTTCGGAAGGCAAATAAATAAAAGTATAATCAATTAAACTATCTGCCTCAGCATTCTCTTCATAGTAAAAATTTAAGCGGTCTTCCCCAGAAGCATGAAAAACTTCCACATCCTGTTCACATGCCAACATAAATGTTGCACAGAACAATATATTCAAATATAAAACTGCATTTTTCATAATCTATACCTATTAATTTGATCCCGACTCCGTTGTAGGCAACGGAACAATATAATCTTTTTCCTCTACTTCCCTATCCGTCTTCCACATCATTTCCTTAACTCCCAATCTTTTATAGGCATAAAACATCTGCCCTTCTCCCCAAAATTCCCTTCGATATTCATTTAGAATTTCTGCATTCAACTCCTCTCTTGCCATATCCGTAGTTATCAAGGCATTTTTCTCAGCCATATAAGATTTATAAAGTTTATTAGCCTCCGTTAATTCAGCAGTTTCCATTACGATCAGATACATTTCTGACAAACGTATTAAAGGAATCACTTGATAACGGATCATCCATTCTTCTGAATTATTAACTATATTGTCTTCGGGTTGTTTATACTTAACAAATTCATAATAAGTATATGAACCATTAGACACAGTTTCTGCCCAGAAATCTTTAGCGCGAAAATCATCTGTCGTGACTTTCCCTGAAAACAATTTGCCATAATTAGCAGCAGTCATAAAATTGGATGTCGAAGAAGAAAAACCTCCTATATTATCTTTAATTTCATTATTACTTAATGCCAATATACATTCAGAATAAAAGTCTTTGCTTCGTACTAAATCAATAACTATTTGTCCACTATTAGTTTTAGCATCAATCACATTATGAGCAGCAGTATATGCTTTCTCTTTATTACCTATGTACAAATACAAACGCGCTTTTAATGCCTCCATTGCCCAATAATTAAAACGGAAACGGCGATATCCCATATAACTATCCTCCAACCCAACTCCGCTTGCTGCGTTTAATTCAGCAAATGGGTAATCCAAAACAGGATCACACTCCTTGAACAAATTTTGCGCCTTATTAATATCGTCCAAAACCAATCCAACATAATCGTCAAAAGTATAATAAGGGATAGTTTCAACACCTACCGTTTTTGCATAAGGTAACTGAACATGAATAGTCGCATTTTGAGGCAATTGTCCAAACAACCGTAAAATATCAAAATGGCAGAAAGCACGAATACCGAGAGCTTCAGCTTCAATCATCTTACGCAATTTTTCATTCTCAATCACTTCACCATGAAGTTGCAAATTTTCCAATACACTATTTGCCTGAACAATCGTATTGTAAAAATTTGAATAAATAGACTTAAACGTACTTTCAACCAAACTTGATGAATAATCAAAATCCTTAAATAACTTGGCATTTCTATCATTATTGTTGGTAAAATCCCAGAACTGAGCCATATATTCTATTGACGATACCATCAACTCCATCCCGTACAAACTAGTACTGTTCATCTTGATATAACAGGCAGTCAAAGCATCTTTAAATCCCTGCTCCCTTGAAAATAATTCCTCTGATTCCGCTTGTGACTTGGGTTTTACATCTAACCAATCATTGCATCCTCCTGCCACTAATGCAATTCCAATACAAACGGTATAGGCTAATAGACAAAAATCCTTTCTCATGATTAATAGAATTATTTATTAAAACATCAAACCTATTGCGAACTCCATTCTTCTGGCAAATGGATAATTAGTGCCACGTTCCCGTTTAATGGAAGAAACATAAAATACGTCTGACATATTAAGATCAAAATTAATACTCTCCAATTTCAGTTTACTTATAAAAGGTGTCTGCCAGCGATAGGATACACTTGCACTTTGCAATTCAAACACTCTCTCATCCATTACAAAACGGGAAGATGCTTTTGTCGCTTCATCGCCATAACCTTTAAAAGGCTTCAAATCTCCCGGTTTCTGCCAGCGATCCGCCCATACACGCCGATCTACGTTATATTGAATAGCACTATTCGTAACCTCCACTTTACTCAATAATGTCTGGTTATACTGCTGACCGCCCCAACGGAAGCCAAAATTCAAATTCACCGTAAGATTCTTATAGGTAAATAAAGAATTAAAATTACCTCTGAATTTAGGTTCTGTTTGACCGAAATAACGCTTTGCAGAAGAGTTCCACACTGAAGTCACATTTCCGTCTGCATCCAAGAACAATTCTTTTCCGGTACTTGGATCTATGCCTAAAGACGGCACTGCATAGATTGCATATTGGGAATCCCCCTCAAATAACATATTATTAATCTCCGAATTATCATGCAAAGCTCTCTCTGTTTGCCTCTTGATAGCTTCTGACAATTTCTTGATTTCATTCTTGGTATAAGCCAACTTACCGGTTAACATCCAAATAATCTCTCTTTCTGTATCCCGAACCACATACCCACTGACACTTGCCTCAAAGCCGATATTATCAACCACACCAACATTGGCAGTATAAGAATCAAAACCGTTAGCCAATGGCAAATCCATTTTGGATAACAAATTATTGGTTTGTTTTTTGTACACATCGAAAGTACCCGAGATCCGATTATTCCAAAGTCCAATTTCTATCCCTACATCATACTGATCTGTCACTTGCCACTTTAAATCTTTATTACCTAATCCTTTTAATTCTGCACCGTTCCACATCATATAACGCTTATCTGAATAAAACTCATAAGTCCTCAACGCTTCATAAGATGCAAATTGTTGTGAACCGGTTTTACCATAAGACATACGCAAACGCAATGTATTTATTACATCCGGATTTCTCATGAAATGCTCACGATGGATATTCCACCCTATACCTATACTGTAAAAAGGGGCAAAACGCTTGTCACTGCCAAACTGTGAAGAACCATCCATACGAAAAGAAAAATCTGCATAATAACGGTTATCATAAGTATAATTCACATTCCCGGTGAATCCTACTTGCCGCGATATGCTTTCCGTACCTGTCGGATGATCATTTTCTGCATATTGCCGAGCATTGCCAAAAAAATCATAGTCTTGATTGGAAAATCCTTGCGCAAAAATAGAATATGAATATGATTTCGATTGAACTAACGACCAGTCTAAACCTGCATACAATTGATGCTTATCTTTGAATACATCCGAATAGCTGGCAGTCACCCGACTTTCCAAAGAAGAAGACTCAGTATATCCCCAACGATAACTTCCTTTTTTAAAAAAGTTTTCCGGTTTCGCCCATTCAGTTGTACTATTGAAAGTAGAGTGTTCTGCTGGTTTAAACACATCACTATTGCCTTGTCGTTTGGAAATACCAATCTGCCCACGCAATTTCAATCCCTGAAAAACATTCCATTCAATAGAAAAATTATTTGTCACCAGATTATACTTACTTTCATCTCTTACATTCAGGGAAGCATCGTATAATGGATTACTTACATAATTCCCTAAAACAGTCCTAAACGATTTATAATAATTCCCTTTTTCATCTTTCTCAGTCCAATAAGGATTCAATTCCGTATATTGAGAAAAGCTTCCATACTTACTCTCCGACGAATTGTTATAATCAAGCATTGTCTGATTTTGAAATCTCAGATTCTTCACCGTATAAGCTAAATTAATCGTTCCGCTAAAAGTGTTACGGACGGATCCTTTCATCGCACCTGCAATATTATTGTAAGAAATACCTGCGCTCCATCTCAATTCACGGCTTCCTCCCTCTAAACGTACATTATAATTCTGACCGACTCCTGTACGTAGAGGTTTGGATAACCAATAAGTATCCACTCCTCTCAGGACCTCTTTTAGAGTTGCATAATACTGTTCTTCCAATTGCTGGGCACTATGCGGATCCTTACCTGTTACATCATACAAACCGACTTCCTTTTCCAATGCCAATTTTTCCTCGGCATCCAATAAATTATAGGATGACAAATCGGGGATTTCCAAACTAAATCCTGCCGAAGCAACCATTTTCAACTTACCCGGAGTCGGAACTTTTGTCGTAATCACAACCACTCCATTCGCACCGCGTGAACCATAAATTGCCGTCGCTGAAGCATCTTTCAATATATTAATACTTTCAATCTCTTCATCATTAAAATCCATCAACTTCTGTAACGATATTTCAAAACCATCCATAATAATCAATGGTTGGTTTAACTGCTGAGACACTGACGTATTCAACTCATTCACAGACATTGGCAAAGATGAATTTCCACGGATATTAACCGTTGGCAATGTATTCGGATCGCTACCGGAATAATTATCAGCCACAATATTAAAAGCCGGATCTATATTTTTCAGGGTAGACAGCATATTACGTCCCCTGAACATTTTCAATTCTTTATCCGAAATCGTAGTCACCGCACCGGTATAGCTCTCTCTCGATTTATTAAAGATCCCCGTCACAACAACTTCATCCATTTCAGCAACTTCACTTTCCATTTTCACATTAATCTCCGTACGTCCATTGATGGCAATCTCCTGCGCCTTCATTCCGACAAATGAAAATACCAACGTACCGGCAAGATTCTTTTGAATAGACAATTCGTACAAACCATTGACATCCGTTGCCACGCCGAAATCCGTATTTTTCAACATAACAGTCACTCCCGGCAAAGGTTCTCCTGTATGGTCCGTCACCTTACCTTTAATTTTAATCACCTCTTCAACCTGAGCCTGGACAAACTCTTTCGGAGAAATAATAATATGGTCATCCACAATCTCATACTTCAACGGCTTGTCAGCCAATGCGGCGTCAAGCACTTCCGCCACCGTCATTCCCCGCAAAGACCCGCTCACCGTGTACCCCACCACGTCTTCGTGGTTAAAAATAAACTTTAGTTTCGTCTGCTGCTGCATCTCCTCAAACAGTTGTTCCAAACCGGTTTCTCCTAAACGAAGACTGATCTTTTTCTGTTGCGACCACACTTCTGCATTCAGGCTTGTCGTAGCCAATGCAATCACCAGACACATAAGCTTCATTTTAATCATGAGCCAGATTAGTTTTTCAATTGTTTTTTTCATAAATTTGCTGTTAACGTTTAACATGATTCCCTTGGCGGGGAATTTTGCCGGAATGTATTGGCGTGCATTCCGGCTTTTCACTGTCCGATAAATTTGTTTTACTTTTCTTTTTTCCTGTTTTGACTATTTATTGGGTTTGACTATTAATGTTTTACCTTTCACTTCCAATTTAACCTTCTGTGTCCGTTCCAAAAGCCGGACCACTTCCTTCATGCTACTGCTGCGCTTAAACCAGGCAGTAAAATGCAAATCCTTCAAACCGGTATTCTGGTAAAAAACTTCCATGTCATACCACCTCGCAAGCTCCGTCAACAAATCCTCCAACCTCACCTGCTTGAAAGAAAAAGCATCATGCCTCCAGGCAATCGCCTCCTCCAGATTCACCTTCCTCACCTCCACGCTCTCTGCACCCACCCTCGCCTGCTCACCGGGAACAAGGTCAGTAATGTGCTCCCCCTTCAACAACCGGATACTGCCTTCCGCCAACGTAGCAGTCGGAGTCTCATCAGGATAAACCCTCACATTGAATTGAGTACCCGTCACCCGCACATCAAAATCCCCCGTTGAAACCACAAAAGGACGCGCCTTGTCCTCCGCCACCTCAAAAAAAGCCTCCCCCTTCAGCACCACTTTCCGTTCCCCACCCGCAAAAACAACCGGATAATTCATCTCGCTCTCTGCATTCAAAAACACCTTGGTCCCGTCACTCAGCAAAATACTGTACTCCCCGCCCCTCGGTATCCGCAACGTATTGAACACAAGCCTATCTACCTCCTTCTCCTCCCTATACTCCAACCTCTTCTCATCCATCTTGATCACCGCACCATCCACTTCCAACAAACGCGGCTGCGCATGCTCCCCCAACTTCACCGTCCTCCCATTCCCCAACACCAGCTCCGCCTGCCGGCTTCCCGGTTCAATCACCGCATGCTCCTGCACCAACGTTTGCGATAACGGTCGGCTTTCCCCTCCCGACTGCCACAAAGCAACCCCTCCCAAAACAATTGCCACCATCGCCGCCACACTCCACCTTATCGCCACAAGCCTCCTCCGGCGGCTGCGATGGCGGACATATAACCGCCCCCACGCCTCTGCAATCTCCCCCTCGAACCGATGCTGCGGATGCTCCTCCAAAAACTCCGGCGTATTGACCCTCCGGTAAAACGCCTCATGCACCGACGCCTCATGTCTCCACCGCTCCAACACTTCCCGTTCTTCATCCGTCAACTCATCCCGCAGCGCCTTTGTCAACAATTCCGCTATTTTTGAATAACTGATAAAATCTTCCATAAATCACACCATTTATATTAATATGACGAACAGGGACAAAAAAGGGGGTATATCATTTCAAAAAAAATTCACCCTTTTCTTCCAAATATTTCTTCGCCCCTTCGGGAGCCTCCCTCTAAATCTTTAAATGGAAAATTTATTTACAACAATTCCCCCCAAAAATCAATGCACCACCAGCAACAAAATCTCAAGCAATTTATCCCTCAATATCCTGCGGGCAATCTGCTTCTGCTTCTTCACCGTTTCCACCGAAACACTCAACCTCTCGGCAATCTCCTTGGTACGCAACCCTTCCAACGACAAGGACAACACCTTATGCATAGCAGGCGACAACTCCTCCACCGCCTTAATCATCCGCCTGTAAACCTCCTCCTCCAAATAAGCCTCCTCTTCCTCCTCGGCAAGCCCGGCAATATACTTCCTCACCGTCTGCTCCTTCGTCTTCTCGCTGCGCAAATAATCAATCGCCCGGAAACGCACCATTTGGTATAAATAAGCCGACACATCCCGGACCCCCTGCAGCGGATTCGTTTTCTCCCACAAACGCAAAAACACATCCTGTACAAGATCCTCCGCCACCTCCGCCGCACCGACATAACGCACCGCAAACGACTTCAATGCAGGATAATACTCCACAAACAAATCTTGTAATTCACTATTTTTCATCGGCAAACAGGTACAAACGGAATTTCCGTCATCATTTCACACGATAAATCATTAGTGTTCACTAAAAAACCACAAAAAATTCTTTTAAATAATTGAAATTCAATTTATTACAAGTAATTTTGGAGTCAACGGATTTGAATTTACTTTTGCGGCCATAATCAGACCTTTATGCATAAAGGCCAGTTCGTTTTCGCCCAATTAGTCCAATTTATGAATCGCAACCATTTCAATTATCTTGTCCGTAAATACGAAAGCGACAAGTATATCAAGAGTTATACCTATTGTAATCAACTACTTACAATAATGTTCGGCCAATTTTTCAACCGTGAGAGCTTCCAGGATCTCATCGTGGCGATGGTGGCTCACGCCGGAAAACTCTATCATCTCGGGGTCGGGAAGTCTGTAACACGGAGCAATCTTAGCAAAACAACTGAACGGCGTACCAATCGCCTCTTTGAGGAATACGCTACATTCATGATAGATGGGGCACGCAAGCGCAGAGTTGATAAGGTCTTTGAGCTTGACGGTCATGTCTATACGTTTGATTCCACCACGATTGACCTCTGCCTGTTGGTGTTTGAACGGGCAAAGTTTCGCAAACATAAAGGAGGCATCAAAATGCACACGCTCTACGATATTGAATCGGAAGTTACTGCATTTGTAGATATTACGGCAGTCAATGTTCATAACTTCCAAGTAATGCCGGAGATACCGTACGAAGCCGGGGCGCATTACATATTTAACCGTGGGTACAACGATTTTGGCAATTTCTATACGATCAACCGTATAGGTGCTTTCTCGTTGTACGGGCAAAAACCAATGTACAGATCAAGCCCAAGACCTGAAAGCGGAGATTACCGAAAGGTATCGTTTCTGATGTCATCGGAAATTTTTCGGTTTATAAAAATTCCAAAGACTATCCTGAAGAACTTCAGAAACTCATCATCGAAGACCCCGAAGACGGTTTCAGATACATCTCCTGACGAACAATCTGAAGGCAGCGGCAGAACTGATTTCGCAGCTCTACCAAAACAAATGGAGCGTGGAACTGTTCTTCAAGTGGATCAAGCAGCACCTCAAAATCAAAAAGTTTTGGGGTACATCGGAGAATGCGATAGGCATCCAAATCTATTGTGCCATAATTACTTATTGCCTTGTAGCGATAGTACTATCCACGAAACACTGCAAATCCTCGGCATCTCACTGACGGACAAAACACATCTTAGTGACTTGTTCGACAAATCGAATTTCAAAAATGTCAAAGAACCCAATGATTCCAGTGAACCGAATTTGTTTAAAGTTTAAACATGTCCATTTTTAGTGGACAATAGTGACGGTAAATATATAAAACTACAGATATGAAAACAAAATTTCACACCTCTATTTACTCTTCTCCTCTCCCCATTCCAAGGAAAAGTATTGTAAATCAACACTCCTTCTAAGTTAGCTACTCTTTATACACATCTTTAGGAACTACTTTTTCCGCTCCATTTTATACTCCGGTTACTTTATCGTACTACTCCGTCTGCTCCACTAACCTAATACGATGATTGCCTGTAATTTTTCAGGTATGTATCTGCCATTTTTTATTTCTCGCCTGCCTGACTGTCCCTTGTCCATACCCGCAAGGTTTGGCGCAAGAAAATACCGCAACCTTCAGGCGAAGATGATTTTTCCCCAAAGCCGGAGGACTTGGTCTTGCTTGTACGAGAAGAACACGAGTTACCTTTGCCTGTGGTTATGGAACCCGGCTTCGGATGGTTGTCCTTTCCGTATGCTATCATCTCAGACGATTGTAGCCTGTAAGTTCAGGTTTTACAAAAAGAAATATTATCTTTGTACATAAGATAAAAAATTGTTTGAAAGCATGAGAAATATGGCGGTACGGAATAGTCCGATTTTTTCTTGGTGTTTATATACATGTTTACCTTAAACATAGGTATAGTTCGTTACTAATTCGTCTTCGGTGATCGGAATTAGCGACCCGGTCGCTTCTGTCGGTCATCTGGCTTTTTCTATCATTGACCGTTCCAGGCGAACCGGTCTGACGGTATAAAGTCCGGAATCGGAATAGAAAGAAAAAATATACCTGCTATAAATCGGGACATTGCTGCAAAATGGATTGCATAATGACAGCTGCAGCCTCGGCATCGGCCAGGGCATGATGATGATTTTTCAGGTCATATCCGCAAAAGGAAGAAACGGTATGCAACTGATAATTTTCCAGTCCTTTAAATAATTTCCGGGAAAGGCGGTAGGTACAGTAAAAGGAGTAACCGGGATAATCCATTTCGTAAAGCCGAAAGACAGCTTTCAGGCATCCCTCGTCGAACATGCTATTGTGAGCCACCAAAGGTATCCCTTCAATCATCGGAGCAATTTCCCGCCATACCGTAGGAAAAGCCAGAGCTTCCTCGGTATCCTCCCGACTCAAACCGTGAATAGCTGTATTACGCCGGGAATAAAAATTCGGTGCAGGATGAATCAGACTGTAAAACCGGTCTTCGATCACCCCCCGGTTCATCACGACGATCCCCACCGAACAAACACTGGTCTGCTGCCAATTGGCTGTCTCGAAATCTATTGCAGCAAATTTCTCCATTTTTACTTCAGCATTTATTTAGACAAAAATACATCATTAAAGCTTAAGATTTTCAAAACCCAGGCAACTGCATGACTACTGTGGGTATCAGTAACAGAAAACCCAGGACGACAAACAACAGGAGGATTTTGGCAAACCATTTTACCCACACCTCATAGGGAATGCGGGCGATTCCCAAAGCACCGATCAATACGGCGGAGGTGGGCGTGATCATATTGGTAAAGCCATCACCGAACTGGAAAGCCATCACTGTAGCTTGCCGGGAAATACCGATGACATCCGAGAAGGGAGCCATAATCGGCATCGTCAAAGCAGCTTTGGCCGATCCCGAAGGGATAATGATATTGATCAGCGTCTGAATTACATACATCGCACCAACCGAAGCCACTCTTCCGGCCTCGTTCATCAGAGAAGCCAAGGCATGTAATATAGGATCGATAATACGCCCGTCCTGCAAAATCTGGATGATACCTCCGGCCAGTCCGACCACAATAGCCGCCGATAAGATATCTTTGGCTCCTTCGAGAAACAATTTGATGATGCTGTCGGTATCTTTGCCCGCAGCATACCCCGTCAACACTCCCATCGCCAGAAAAATCGCCGAAATTTCGGGCAGATACCAACCATGCCCCATCACTCCGATCACCAGAAAAATGACCGTAAAAGCCAGGATAGAAAGGATAAAAAAATGGAAAGATTTCCGTAGCCCCAACCATCCGAACAAAGCGAACAAAACCGTACCGACCGGTACAGCATAAAAAGTGACCGAAGCATTCCCCAAACTAAAAGTAGTAACCGGATAAACGACAGCAAAAATAATCAGAGACACGAGAATCAATCCATACACGATATAAGAAGCCACCGGGATCGTATAAGCAACCTCTTCGCCACTTTCGGTACGGCGATTCCGCCAATATTCGTCGGCCCGATACATCGGGGAAAGGGTCGGATTGCGTTTCACCCGGGCCGCATAGATCAACACACAGGCAACTAAAATCACGGTGAGCAAAAACCAGCAAAACAAGCGGTATTCAAAACCGGAAAACAAAGGTAAACCGGAAAGTCCCTGAGCGATACCGATGGTAAACGGATTCAGGATCGCTCCGGCAAATCCCACGTGGGCCGCAACATAGACCATACACAATCCGGTAATCGAATCATACCCCATCGAAATAGCCAAAGGTACAATGATAATCACAAAAGCCAGCGTTTCTTCGCTCATACCGAAAACAGCCCCGAACATACTGAACAAGAAGATAATCATAGCGATCACCAGATTGTTCACCCCGATCCGCTTCATAAAACGATGCCGTTCCAATCCCTGCGTAAAACGCAAAAAAGAAAAAATCCCGACATCGATCGCCCGGCTATTGTTCATAATCTGAAAAGCCCCGCCGATAATCAGTAAAAAGGCTATGATTCCGGCCTGCTTCTCAAATCCTTGCAACAAAGAAGAAAATACCTGCCAGGTCTGTGGTGCCGATTCCACCGCATGATAAGAATTATCGACAATCACCGACCGGGTCGTTCCGTTGACCTCGACGGTATGGCGACTATACTCTCCCGCCGGAATAATCCAGGACAAGACGGCACAAAGCAGAATAATCGAAAAAATAATCGTATAAGTATGAGGAATCTTTTTCAGCATAGCACATTAAATAATTAAACTTTTACGACACGCATACGGTGAGGGAACAAAGGTATATATATTTTTTATTGATCTATGTTTTATTCTACACATCGCGGGAAAAATCGGTTAGACGATTAACAATCCGGGGAACAGTTTTTGTCGTACAACAAATTATTGCGAAATTTGCAATTCCAGAGACATCCTGGGCATAGGCACTTTCGTCCGACAAAAAACGAGTTAGAAATGTATACAGCAATCAGAAAAATCATTGAAGCAGCCTGGGAGAACCGGGAATTATTGAAGAAAGAAGAGACCCGGTCGGCTATCGATCAGGTAATCGGGTTACTGGACAAAGGGAAATTGCGCACGGCTACTCCAACCGACGAAGGTTGGCAAGTGAACGAATGGGTAAAAAAAGCGGTTATCTTATATTTTCCAACCCAACCCATGTCGACCATGACCACGGGACCATTCGAGTATCACGATAAGATCCGGCTCAAACAAGATTATGCAGAATTAGGAGTACGGGTAGTTCCTCCGGCTGCCGCCCGCTATGGAGCCTATGTCGCCCCGGGAGTGGTGATGATGCCTTCCTATGTCAATATCGGTGCTTATGTCGATTCGGGAACGATGGTAGACACCTGGGCGACTGTCGGTTCGTGTGCCCAGATCGGGAAAAATGTACATCTTAGCGGAGGAGTCGGGATCGGAGGAGTATTGGAACCGGTACAAGCAGCACCGGTAATTATCGAGGACAACTGCTTCATCGGTTCGCGTTGTATTATTGTGGAAGGTGCCCATCTGGAAGAAGAAGTCGTGCTGGGTGCGAATACGGTAATCACCGCCTCGACCAGGATCATCGACGTCACGGGAAATGAACCGATAGAATACCAGGGTTATGTGCCGGCCCGGTCCGTCGTGATCCCCGGTTCCCGAAAAAAACAATTTCCTGCCGGCGAATACGAAGTGCCTTGTGCGCTGATCATCGGAAAAAGAAAAGCATCTACCGACCTGAAAACCTCGTTGAACAGTGCATTACGGGAATTCGACGTGCCGGTATAAGAGATATAAAACAGATTCAGATTATTAAGATTAGAAATATATGGAGAAAATTAAAGCAGCCGTTATCGGATACGGCAATATCGGGAGATATGTAGTAGAAGCACTCCAGGTTGCTCCCGATTTCGAGATCGTGGGTATTGTACGCCGGAATGCCGCCGAGGTTCCGGAAGAACTGCACAACTACAAAGTAGTAAGCCGTCTGCAGGATTTGGAAGGGGTTCAGGTAGCTATTTTATGTACCCCGACCCGCAGTGTGGAACACTATGCAACCGAAGCCCTCCGGCTAGGTATCAATACGGTAGACAGTTTCGACATACACACTCAAACTGTCGACTTACACCGCACTTTGGGAGAGGTAGCCCGTAAACATCAGGCTGTTTCCATTATGTCGGCCGGTTGGGACCCGGGAACAGATTCTGTAATACGTGCACTATTGGAAGCCTGTGCTCCGAAAGGTTTGACTTATACAAACTTCGGCCCCGGCATGAGTATGGGCCATACGGTAGCCGTCAAAGCGATCGAGGGAGTAAAGGCCGCCCTGTCTATGACTATCCCCACGGGAACCGGGATTCACCGCAGAATGGTATATATCGAACTTCAGGAAGGATATCTCTTCGGTGAAGTTGCACAGCAGATCAAAAACGATCCTTATTTCATAAATGATGAGACCCATGTCTTGCAGGTTGAAAAAGTAGACGACTTACTGGATATGGGCCATGGCGTCAACCTTACCCGGAAAGGCGTGTCGGGAAAAACACAAAACCAATGGTTCGAGTTTAACATGCGGATCAATAATCCGGCCCTGACCGCTCAAATTATGGTATCTTCAGCCCGGGCTTCGATGCGGCAACAACCCGGATGTTATACGCTGATCGAGATCCCGATGGCCGACCTGTTATATGGCGAACGGGAAGAACTCATCGGCCATCTGGTCTAAACCGGAATGTCTAATGATTTATGATTTACGATTTTCTCTGCCATATCAAGTGTGCAAGGTTATCATCGTAAATCATAAAACAAAAAGCCAAAAGGTGATTAAGGTAAAGAAAAACTTCGTATTTTCGCCCTTTGAAATCTATATTATATGAACGATAAACTCAAAGAGGAAATCCGGAAAACGCTGGGAATCCTGAAAAACGGAGGTGTAATTCTTTATCCGACCGATACGATCTGGGGATTGGGTTGTGACGCCACTAATCCGGAAGCTGTCAAACGGATTTATGACATCAAAAAACGGGCCGACAACAAATCGATGCTTGTATTGTTGGACGATGCAGGGAAAATAGCTTCCTATGCCGACGTCCCGGATATAGCCCTCGATTTGATCGAAGTGGCCGACAAACCGACAACTATCATCTATCCGGGTGCTAAACGTTTGGCACCCAATCTGATCGCAGAAGACGGTACGATCGGTATCCGGATTACGCGGGAAGAATTTACCCGATCTTTAATTTTCCGTTATAATAAACCCATCGTTTCGACTTCGGCCAATATCAGCGGCGAACCCTCCCCTCATTTTTTCGGGGAAATCAGTGAGGAGATCAAAAATGCAGTAGACTATATCGTAGATTATCGCCGCAACGATCATAACCCGGCAGCTCCCTCGAGTATTATCAAACTGGGAATGGGCGGGGAGATTCAAATTATCCGGAAATAATCTTTAGCTCTTGACTTTAAACATTCGACTTTAATTATGGCTTTGATTTTAAATATAGATACCTCTACTTCTGTCTGCTCGGTAGCCTTAGCCCGGGACGGAAAAATGATTGCCTTGAAAGAAAATAACGAGGGATTGAACCACTCGGTTTTATTAGGCACCTACATCGACGAAATCCTAAAAGACAATCACATGGATGCCCATTGTCTGGATGCCGTTGCGATCAGTATGGGCCCGGGGTCGTATACCGGATTACGCATCGGAGTATCTATGGCGAAAGGAGTATGTTTCGGAGCAGGTAAACCTCTGATCGCCGTACCGACCTTACAAGCACTGGCCTTATCGGTATCGGAACGGATACGGGAAGAAGCGCTGTATTGCCCGATGATCGACGCCCGCCGGATGGAAGTCTATACCGCTTTTTTCGACCGTAACAACCAAAAGGTCATCGATACCAAAGCAGAAATCGTCGACGAAAATTCGTTTGCCGATTTATTGGCCGGACATAAAATTTATTTTTTCGGAAATGGCAGCGACAAAGTCAGGATGCTCCTTACCGCTCCTAATGCTCATTTCATGGGACAAGTAGAAACCTCTGCCCGGCACATGATCCCCCTTGCAGAGGAGCTGTTCGGCCGGCAAGAATTTGTCGATGTCGCCTACTTCGAACCGTTTTATCTCAAAGATTTTATTGCCACGACTCCGAAGAAAAAAGTGATTTGATCCAATTTTCGCCGGCATATCGGGTTTTGAATTTTTCGATTATATTTTTTATAAAAAAATAGGAAATCATCTGTTAAAAGTTAACTTTGCAAATTCGATTTACGATATACCGTAAATTGCAATTTTAATTTTCAAAAAACAGAATGATGAAAACAAAACTTTTTACCCTGGTATTTGCAGTCCTTGCTTTAGGGGCTTGTAAAAAAGAGATTAAGCTGGATGTTAAACAAATCCATCTGACCGACAAGACCGGACAATGGGACATCAAAATCGACCGTCCTGCCTTCTCGACTACAGATGCTGAAACTGAAAAAAGCTGTGTCAAATTCAACGACGAGGTCAACGGGCTGATCAACGGTATTCATGCAGCCTTTATCGAACAAGCTAAAGAGAACATTGCCCGTTTAGATTCTGCAGGTTTCAAGCAAGTAGCTCCCTACGAACTGATCATTGAAGATTCGGTGTTCCTGGCAGACCAAAATTACATCAGTGTCCGGGTATTATCGTACGAAATGCTGGGAGGAGCCCATGGGATGACCAATTTTTATGCTATAAATTACGATGTGAAGACACAGAAATTCTTAACCAATAAAGATATCCTCAACCTAGACAAAGCAGCAGATATCAATGCCCTTTTAAAGGCTAATCTGAAAGATCCGGACAAATGCTTCACTTTCGAAGCTCCGACAGTGGATAATGTCACCTGCATCAACCTTACCCTCCACACGGTCGATTTTACTTATGCCCAATATATCCTCGGTCCTTACTCTTGTGGCCACACCATCATTTCCATTCCCAAAGAAAAGATGAAGGATATGCTGGTAATCAAATAATGGTCCGACCGGTTGAAATGGATAAAACAGTAACAACGGATAAAGCGGTTATTACCGTTGTTACTGTTTTAAATTTATTTTATATAATCCCGGTGGAATACGGGTAAATTCAGGTATTTATACAATGCATTCGAAAGTACAGGTGACGGAAAGAAAGGTTCACCGGCCATCAGTTCGAATGCCTTTTTATAATCTCCTTTCCGGGCATATGCCACAGACAGATACAATAAATTTTCTTTCGAAGGTATAGTTTTCAATGCCTGATAGGCCATATCGACGACCTGGTCAGCCAGTTCCATACCGACTTGTTCTTCCTGAAAGAAACCGGCAATAATCAACGTATAAAAAAATTGACCGGCCAGATAAGGATGTTTTTCCTTATATTTTCCGATCAGTTTCATCGCTTCCGGAATACCTTTTTGAAAATCTTTTTCAAACAAAGTATATTCCATATTCAATATTTCGAGATACATCCCGGCCAAAGGCAGGTTCAGTTCTTTCAAAAACCGAAGATAAGCCTGATACGCCTCCGGTTCTTCGCGCTGAACGATTCCACAACGTACTACCATCCGATACATATTGATCCAGAAATCATATCCCTTTTCGTATTTTTGATAAATTTCTGCCTTATTCAACAAAGTACGAAAAGCCAGATTGTCTTCCGCTCTCTGCATAAAACGTTTTAAAAAACGGTAATTTTCTTCTGTTTCCAATAGTTCGGACGATAAACCTTCCAAATATTCCCACATCATCGGTTCAACCCGATCGGGTTCCACTTTACTCAATACCCCCAACACATAATCACGGATCAGGTCAGGAGTACGTTCTCCGCTTTCCCAGCGTCGACGTCCTTCGTCCAACTGCTTATTCAAGTCCGATTGTGCGGCAGCAGCAGCCAACTTCAAAAACTCCTGAGGTTCGGCATATCCGACATGCATATCCCAAATTTCACCTTCGCCGTTCAGCCAAAAAAAAGCAGGAAAAGCTGTCGCCTTAAAATGCTGAAAAAAGGGATGCTCCTTATCTTTTTCTGCATCCAGTTTCAGACAAACAAAATGCGTATTGAAATAATCACCGACCCCGGCCTGGGTGAAAACCTCCCTGGCCATCTTTTTACAAGGTCCACACCAGGAAGTATACACATCTACAAAAATTCCCTTATTCTCGGATCGGGCTTTTTTCAAGGCTTCCTCGTAGCTACCGTGAAAAAAATCGATTCCCTGTGCTGAAGCAATTATACTCCAACTCATAGTAACCACCAATAAAAATAATTTACTCATAAATAAATCGTTATTACACCTAAAACCTAATCAGCAGGTCCTGCCAATCGATGCCTATCCCATCCTCACGACCGATTCCCTGACCGAAATATTTTATCAATACCGAAAATTTGCCGATCAGCCATCAGCAAATCGGGTGATCGGTCAGTCCCGAAAAGACACTTGACGTCTCTCCGGGACCTCTATCCCTATTAACATTAACTATACTTTTCATCGATATCGACCACCGTATCACAGAATCCGGTCTTATCGAACAAATAATCCGCATGGATTCCCCCTTGTGAGCTCACCTCATAGAAAATAACCCCTCCTTTTAAACCGGTCTGATTATTATCCCGTATACAAATCCGTAATTGTGCAGACTGACGGGTTTCACCAGCCATTTCTGTTTCCTGGCTGATCGTTACAAACTTAAATCCGGTAATTTCCATATTCCGCGAGGTCAAATCGACCTGAGGAGCTTCCAAAACTTCAGTAGATGAAGAAGTGAATAAATTCAAAGACAACGAATAAATCCGACTGCCGGTTGCATACATCAACACATCCGGGAAATCATCGTTCGCAGCAAAAGCAATTGCCTCAGCAAGATGCGGGGCAATCCCGGCACCGATCTCTTTACGTAAAACAGAGGTAAACTTTTGATCGACGAATTTGTATTTATAAATGTAAAGTTTTCCGGTCGAAGTATCTTTCATCAACATCCAATAATTCCCCTGTTCGGATTGATTACCACAACACAACATTTCCATATGTTCACCGATATGGTCACAATCGAACTGCGAGATATCGGCCTCCGGACTACTCAATTGGTGTAATCCTCCCCAGTTCCACATATAGTGCCACAATAATCTTTTGTTTTTCGTGTCATAAAAAATCGGAGCACCTGTCGCATCCATCACAAAAGGGGCAACTTCGTAATTTCCAACACCCTGAGTTGCCACCAACGGAGTTTCCCATTCGGGCAGAAGCATATTGACTGCTCTACGGCAAACCTGACGGTTAATAATGATATAATCTATAAGCATCCCTTTAAAATAGAGTTCAGGCTTCAGAACAGTCTCTTCAAAATCAACGGCGAATCCCTTCCGAAGCGGTTTTAATCCCTCGAAAGAGACCGGACTGGCCAACATTCCGCCATTTTCATCCTCGCACATAATCGCTTCAAATTTCAGGCTAGGCTGAGCAGGCAAAGGATTAACCGAAAATATCCGCAACGGATTCCTGCCCACCCGTTTTCCACCATTCGCCCGGGAATAAATATTCTCGATCAAAGAATGATCCGAATTTAAAAAATTCAATTCCGCCTCTCCGTTTTCCTCACACAAAAGAACCGTTCCTTTCGTAAATTGTGTCATTACTTCCAATTTCATTTCCTGACGGTAATATACCCCGGTTGTTTCATCCGTAACCTTCAAAGTCAGCGTATAATTTTCTCCGGGTACGGCATGTGAAGGATCGATCAAAACATTCAAGTCTTTCGATTTACTGAGTGTATCCGCCACTTTCCGGGTTGTATCGGTACTTAAATACCAAACATAGGACAAATGCGAATCATCGTTCTGGCTTGTCGTTAACGATAAAGGAATATTCAGATAATCATAGAGCATGACGGAATATTTCTCCTTCAAACCGTTAAAAGTCACTTCATTCAAATCTTTAAAAGAATTTACCGTATCGTCCTGGGCACAGCTTCCCAGCCATAACGCTAATATTGTTATTCCGATATAATATATTGTTTTCATGTTCAGTTTATTCATAATTATACTATTTTACAAAGGCTCCCAAGTCGTGATCAAATTACCTTTTTCATCATATTCGATATGGGAAGCATAGTAATTACACACTGCCCGTCCGGCCCGCATCCAATAGGTATAAGCCTGTACCCCTCCATAATTCATCAATTCCCCTTGTGTCAAAGGGAAATCATGTCCCATAATCTCGATGCATTTCAAGTGTTTGACTTGTGAATAAGCCCCGAAATAAATAGGCAGAGGCGATACATCCCAGTATGCCGGTTTCAGCAACTGATTGGTCACCAAAAGACGGACATAACATTTTTCGGGTAAAGCCACATCCAGATCGGTAGTCGTCTCTAACCTCAATTTCAACAAGACGGTTTTATGATCCAATTCTTCTCCTTTCTTCAGGATAACAACCGGTAACACTGTCGCCGGCTGATGTGCCGGGAAAATATAATTGTCTTTCAAAGCCTCATAATGTACCCCTGCCTGAGCGGTCGATCCTTCTTCCGTAACCACCCGGAAATTCATCGGCCGATCGAGTAAGGCCCCTTGCAATTTTACGGTCAATTGGAGTGTATCCCGTTCCAAACCGGTGATCCGAAACGAATATTGCAAACTATCGGCTTCTTGAGAATAATCTTCAAAATAGACCCCTCCTTTCGATTTCCAGGTCATATGATCGTTTTCATTACATCTCCACAACAAACACAACACCGGAATCCACAGTAAATATATCTTTTTCATAATTATACCTCCTAGTTTTTATTTCCATAATCTTGTTCATCGACAGGCAGCGGAAGCATGTATACCGCTTCGGGATCGATCGCTTTGGATTTGAAAACACCCAACTGGCTCAAATATTTTCGTTTATAATAGTAAAACATCTGGCCTTCATTCAGAAATTCCTTGCAATACTCTTTATAAATTTCATTTTGCAGAGTCGAATCGTCTGTCAATGCTTTCAATCCCCGGTAAGCCCGGATTTTATTCAGGTAGGCCAAGCCTTCCTTACCTCCCAGACATTCGGCAGCAATATAATACAACTCGGAAATCCGGATCAAAGGCATCATCTCCACTCCTTCGAATTTATTCGACATATTGGCCACATTACTACTCGTTTCCTTAAACCAAATTTTTAAACGGTAATCGTCATCGGCCGGATTTTGGGGGGCGAACAAATTATTCTGAGCGGAAACTGAAAAAGCCAGCATATGTGTATTGTTATTTAAATTGGCTTTCGAGGCAGCTTCACCGAAATAGTCACTGATCACCACCTTCATTTGTTTCATTTCTAATCCGAACAAAAGTTCATTCTGGAATAAGCGATCGGCCGAAGTAACCTCGGTTACCAGTTCGAACGGTGCTACCGGAAGAGTTTCGGCCGTACCGATAATTTCACGGGCAGCCGCCAATGCCTCCGTCGTATTGCCTGCATAAAGCTGTACCCGGGCTAACAAAGCTGTCGCAGCATAATAATTCAAATGGAAACGACGGTTTTTCAGGCGTTTATCCTGCGCATACGTTTCTTCCAAATCCGCATAATTCGGGCCGTAGGAATCTACTTCACGCATCAATTCACGTGCCTTATTCAAATCGGCGGCTACCTTCTCCAATACCTGATTTACGGTCAACCGGCGGGAAGCGATATTGGTAAACTCCTCCATATAAGGAATAGCTTTATGCTCCTTCCCGACTGCCGGTGAAGGACCGTACAAACGTAATAAATCGAAATGCAGGAAAGCACGCAAAGCCAAAGCTTCTCCTTTATAAATCCGATAGATGGCATCCGAACTGAAAACCTCCTGTTTTTTATCGATATAGGCCAATAGTGTGTTCAGGTTAGCGATCGCTTTATATTGTGTCGACCAGATTTTTTCAATCACAGCCTTATCTACCGGTTCATTGTATTTAAAATCTACTGTTTTAATATACTCGTGTTCCTGAGTGGTAATCTGATTATAATACTGAGCCAAAACATCCGTATATCCGAAAGTCAGCTGCCTTCCATAAAGGTTTTCATGAATCATCAACCCATATACTCCGGTCAAAATATCCCGGAACCCACTCTCCGCTTCAAACATATCTTCTGCCTTGACATCGGCTTTCGGAGATACATCAAACCAATCCTGACACGACGACATCCCTGCCATCAGCATCACCAATGCTATTATAATTCGATTTGCTTTCATACTCATACTGTTTAAAATGTTATTTGAGCTGCCAAAGAGAAGGTTCGGGCAAACGGATAATTAATTCCCCGTTCCATTTTCACCGAAGAAACCCGGAATACATCGTTTCCGATCGCCGATAATTTCAAACGTTCGATTCCCAATTGTTCCAACCCTTTCCAATTGAATTCATACGACAGATTCAGTGAAGATAACGTAATATAATTCTGTTGTTCGATAAAACGGGAAGTGGGCATCGTCGCAGTAGTATTCGTAATTGCTTTATATTTGGCTATATCACCGACATTTTTCCAACGATCGTACAACACCCGCCTGTCTGCATTTTTAAGCGGATCGACATTTTCCACTTTATCTACCAAGGTCTTATTGTAGATATCTCCACCGTAACTATATTTAAAATAAGCGTTCAGCATAAACCCTTTATATCGTAACATCGTCCCGAAATTTCCCTCGAACTCCGGATCTTCACATCCCAAAGGTTTATAATTATCCGTACTCCACCGATCAACTTTCCGGCCATTCAGGTCCAGAAACACTTCATCACCGGTTACCGGATCGATTCCCAGAGATTCATTTGCCCAAATGGTATGAATAGATTGTCCTTCCTGATAACGGACGACAGGACGTTTATTCTCTTTATCTACAGTAGCTTCATCCTGATTTTTATTCCAAGCCACCAAGGCATCGCTTAACTTTAACAATCGGTTCCGGTTCCGGACTAAACTGACAAAAACATCCCACTGTAATCCCTTGTTTACATTACGAATGATCGTTCCTTTCAGATTAAGCTCGATCCCTTTGTTTTCTACCTGTCCCAAATTATCTTTATATGAACTGAAACCCAATGAAGGAGCCACCAATACATCGGTCAATACCGATTTAGACGTCTCTTTATAATAGTTGAAATATCCACTCAGCCGATTGTCCAGTAAGGTAAAATCGACACCGATATTCAGTTTTTCTGTTTTCTGCCATTTCAGATCCCGATTTCCATAAGCTTTCAAAAGTGCTCCGATATATCCGTCATACCCCTGTCCCGACAAAATCTTATTCTCGTCTTTTACATCCAGCATATTGTCTTTATAGGTAAACATCATCATCGCCTGATAGGGATAAAAATTCTGCCCTCCGGTGGTTCCCCAGGAACCTCTGATTTTAAGTTGACTGATGAGAATATTTCCCTTGAACCAAGCCTCGTTATGTATATTCCATCCCACACCAACCGAACCGAAAGTTCCCCAGCGTTTGTCTGCACCGAACATAGACGAACCGTCACTACGTACAGAAAAATCTAATAAATAACGATCGTCGAAGCCATAATTAAAGTTGGCGACCACGCCCATCAGACGGGTAATCTCATAATCTCCGGTAGGTTGATCACCATCTCCATACTGAATACCCATTCCGATATGATCCATATTACTATTAGGGAAATTATAAGCCGTCGTTTCGAACCGATCGGTTTTCGACTGTTTGACATTCCAGACTGCAACCGCATTCAATTGATGTTTATCCAGCCTTTTCGTAAAAGCTAAAGTAACACTGGCATCATAAGAAAAATAATCGGAAACCGTTTTAGTATAACTTCCTTTGTAGACCTCTTCTTTATAAAAATCGGTATGCTCCGAAGGTTTAAAATTATCTGAAGTCATATTTTTCTTATTGAGTGAGATTTTGGATTTCAATTTCAGCCCTTCGACAATATCCCATTCCAAAGAAAAATTATTGATAAAATCGTCATAAGCCTTTTCCGATTTTGTGCCTAATGTCGCATTATACATCGGATTCAGCGCCTGAGACTCATCGGCGAACGTATATAATACCTGTTTTACATTGCCATTTTCATCATACGGATAATAATAAGGATTCAGCCAGGTATATTCGGAGAAATCACCATAAGGAGAATCGGTCATTTTCATATGAGAATAGGTCAGGTCATTCATGAATTTCAACGTCTTATAACGATACTGCAATTGTACGCCGACCCCCAGGTTATCCCGTCCGGAACCACGCATCACTCCGTTCTTATTCTGGTAATTCACTGTCAGTCCATACCGAAGTTTTGTATCGCCACCTTCCAAAAACAGGGAATGTTTATGGCTAAAGCCGACATCTTTTACGGGCTTGGCGATCCAATCGGTATCGATACCCCTTTTCACCAAAGCCAGCCGTTCGTTATATCCATCCATATAATCATCTCCGATCTGGATATTCGGATGGGAATATAATCCGGCCAACCGTTCGTATTCCACCTTTTCGGCAGCATTCATCAGATTATAATCGCTCAGGTCAGCGATTTCAAAATCACCTGAAAAATTATAGGAAACTCTCATTTTTCCCATCACCGGCGCTTTCGTTTCCACGACCACCACTCCATTGGCAGCACGCGAACCGTAGATAGCAGTCGCAGCTGCATCTTTCAGAATCGTAATACTCGCCACCCGGTTCGGATCCAAATCGAAAATCTTTTCAGAACTCACTTCAAAACCATCTAAAATAAAAGTGGGCATATTGGGCGAATTTTCATATTCACTCTGTAAATTCCCACCACCATGGATGGTAAATTCCGGCACATAATTGGGATTACTACCGGCATCCAGATTTTCCATCAGCTTAAAAGACGGATCGACCATGGAAAGTGTATTGAGAATATTTCCGGTCGACACTTGTTTCAGCTGTTCTCCCGAAAAGGTGGTAGCCGAACCGGTATAGCTGTCTTTTTTACGTTCGAAATACCCGGTTACGACCACTTCGTCCATTTCCACCTTTTCTTCTTCGAGTTTCACCCGTAAGAATTCCTGATTCCCGAGGACGACCTCCAAAGGTTTCATACCCACAAAAGAAAACTGTAAAACTGCTTCTCCCTCAGGAAGACTGAGCTGAAAGGCACCTTCGGTATCGGTTATCCCGCCCAAGGTCGTCCCTTTGATCCGGACAGTCACCCCCGGCAAGGTGTTTCCCAGCACATCCGTCACCACTCCTTTTATCTCCCGAATAGCCGACTGAAGCGGTGAAACCGTTTTTTCCCGGTCTTTAATGACTACCACATTATCCATTACCGTAAAAGTAAGGGGGGTGTGTTTCAACAACCGGTCCAAAATCGTTTTAAAATCTTCTTGTTTAGCTTGTAACGATAAACCGGTAATCTTTTCGATTTTATCCTGACTATAAAAAAATTGTAATCCGGTCTGTTTTTCCAATTCTTTAATCACCTGTTCCAAAGAGGTTTCTTTCACATTCAGAGTGACCCGGTGTGTCTGGGCTTGTACCCCAAAAAACAGGAAGACATTCAGTAGAAATACCAACAAAAATTTTTTTCGTCGTTCCCAGGAAAGCCCCGGTTTGTAATACCATTTTTTTTTCATAACTTTGATTTGTTTAATTATCCAATAATTTTTCAGTGTGATACGGCAATTGCTGCTACAATTGTCGTATCGTTTTATTTCGGATTTACAGTAATAGTTCTGTCTTTCACAATAAAGGTAACATCCCCGCCGGTTTCTATAAATTGCAGGAATTCTTCTACCCGTTCATATTTTTTCAGTTGACCTGAAAAGCGTAATTTTTTTAAAGCTTCTCCATTGAAAAAAACTTCCACATCGTAGTTACGTCCGACCGTCTTCATCATTTCTTCCAGGGATTCTTTGTTAAAGAAGTAAATGCCGTCCTTCCAGCTTATAAATTCTTTAGGATTCACTTGCAATAATTCCGGTTTCTCCCCCCGACGTCCGGCCCTGACCTGTTCTCCGGGTTTCATAACTATTTCCCCCTGTTTCAAATTCTTGCCGGTATAGCTGACAGCTCCTTTCACCAAGGTAGTCACAACCCGTTCTTCATCTTCATAATCCCGGATATTGAACTCTGTACCCAAGACCCGGATCTCCCCGGATGAACCGGAAACAATGAAAGGATGTGCTGTATCTCTTTCAACAGCGAAATAAGCCTCTCCCGATAAAAATACCCGCCGTTGCGAACCGTTGAAACGAACCGGATATTTCAGCTTCGAACCGGCATTCAGCCAAACCCGGGTACCGTCGCCCAAGACCAGCGAATACTCACCTCCACGCGGGACGGTCAATTCATTGTACAGGACTTGTGGTTCTGCTGTCTGTGATTGGGAAGAATAAACCAATTGTCCGTCGTGGTACTGAATCCGGGTACCGTCTTTTTCAGCTATAGGAGCCACTTCTTCTCCCAAATTTATTTTTTCTCCATTGGCCAGGGTCACCACCGCTTTCGGTTTTACAATTCCGATCTCTTCCGACAAGGGTATCGAAGCGGGTTGCCACCAAACGAATAGTCCGACCCCTCCACCGACCAACAACGGAATCAGCAACGAGGCCACCCATCTCCAGCGACGGCGGCCGATAGACCGTTTTCCGGCCGTCATGCTCCAAAATCGCCGGTAAGCTTTATCCGTCTCAAAAATATCCGGTTCTTCCAATGCATTCTTTATCCACTCCCGGTCCTCAAATTCCCGGGCATACTTGTCCAACCCTGTCGTTTCTTTCATATGCCTGTATTCCTCGAGCTCCGAATCTTTCATCCGCCCCAACCAATATTCGAATATCAGATCGACAACCCTACCGATATCATATCCACGACGCTTCATGCTTTTTCAGATTTTTGTTATTTTTATATATTAAATCCGAAAAAGAAAAAAAGTATAACAGAAAAATGATTTTTTTTTGAAAAAATAGCTTGTACTCCCCACGCCGCTCTCTTTCGGCTATTGTTCAGCGAGCCATGCCTCGATTTTTTCTGCCGAGGCATCCTTGAGTATTACCCGTTTCCCGCTATCGAGCAGGTAGAGGGTGGGCATTGCCTTGAGATCATATACCTGTTCACGGGTAAGCCGTTTTCCCTCGTCATAACCATCGATCCAACGGGCGGGAAAGATCGCTTTTTCCCAGGCCGGCGTTTTACCCTCCACACACACGGATAGCAGGCATAACCGTCCGGCCTTCATAAATTCATTTATAACCGGTAAGGAGAGAAGCGCCTCCTTCACACGTTGACAGTCCGTGCAATCGGGATCATTGAAATAAAGCACAACATAATCGGCTTTTATACCCGAAAGCCGGTTCATGGCACCGTCGCGGGTCCGGTAGGTAAAATCGGCAGCCACATCACCCGGACGATTTTTCAGGGCCATTTCCAAGAGGTAACGGGGACGTTCTTTATCCCAATCATCCAAGCCGGGATTCCCGAGCAGTGAACGCAGTACCAGGATATGCAGCTCCTCGTTGTACATAGGCGAGTTGGGTTCGTAAAGATACTTGTCCGCCAAGGATATGAAATGGTACAACATCTCTTTTTTCACCATAGCACGCCGGAAAAGCGTGTCGACGGCAACCTGTGCTTTTGCCGTGTAGGGAAGAATACTGATAAAATCGACAAATGCCTGTTCCGTGATTTCAGGCCGGGAAATTAAGGTGGTGTCAGCAAAATTGAAATAATCCCAGTAATGCACGGCCAGATAAGCAGCCCGTTCTGCGGGATCCGTCAGAAAAACAGGTACCTCGGGTAACCGAAACTCCTCCGTCGTTCGTTGCGCCTGAGCGAAGGACGTAAGCCCGATACAGAAGATACACGCCCAAAGGGTTAGATTCAGAATTTTCATGTCGCTTGGTATTATGATTTATGAAAAACTCCGAACGTGGAAGCGTCCGGAGTTTCCGATTGTATCATTCAAAATATCAGTTACCGGTAGCCGCTTGAAGTTCAATATCCGGCTTTGCGAACAGCTCAGCCAAATTATCGTAGATTTTGTGATAAACGTTTCCGGCAGTATCCTCGTAATGCAACTCGATTTTGTCGGAATACCAGTTGAACTCGTACTCCCTGCGCAGGCGCAATTCATATCGGCCGTCAGCCGTAACGGTAACCGAACCGATACGACTGTTGTTGCCGACACGCTCGAAAGAGACGAACGCACCGACAGGCACATCCTTTACACCGTCAGCGGTTGCATAACGGAGCGTTCCCGTAATCGACCGGTTGGTTACCCGGAAAGTCTTACTATAATACACTACTTGTTTCTCGTTGGAGGAAATCGTGATGTCGCCCGCACTTACAATGCTATTTGTGATAAACGGCAAGGTTTTACGCTCTCCGTTTTGGTTTACTGAAATAGTCGTTGTATTGTCTATGTTTTCGATTGCATTTGTACCATAGTTACGTTCGGCCTCCCTGTCAGCCTCCACTGTATAAATGAAACGTCCCGGAACCGCAGGATCGGCCTTTAGTTTCGTTCCATTCAATTTGTTTGCCGCCAAGCGGTTTTCATCAATCTTCAGCATGGGCGCATCGATATAAATTTCGAACTCATTGCCGAACGGGTCTACCGAGTTTCCGTCCGATCCGCAAAAACTGGTCACGTCAATGGCAATATCCACCTCCTGTTCGGGTTGATAAGTCCATACCAAAGGGGTTACCACTTCAGGAATATCTGCCGCTGAAGCGGACCTATCCGGTTCGTCATCTTTCCCTTTCCAATCCTCACCGGCATATTTTACACGTGCCCCGAAACGGAACGGATTGTAATTGGCCAGCTCAAACGTAACGCTTCGGTATGAATTACCGGCATATATACCCATATCACCGGCATCTGCCGCCAGTACCGCCTCATTACCGGGTTGGTTCGAGGCAATCCTGACCACTTCCGCGCTTTTTGCCCGGTTCGTGTACATATAAATCGAATATTTGCCGGTTTCCGTCGGACTGCCGGGCTTTATCGGTTTGAACATCAACATACGACCGCCTGCCGGATTGTTCTTTCTCCACCACATATCTGCCTCGTCAGTATAGAAATTACAATCAAACGACACAATATCGGCTTCCGACGGATCTTTATAATCCGACAAATACTGTGAATATAGCAAGAACTCATCTTTCTCTCCGGCGTTGAACGGTGTTCCTCTTTGGTCATCTTCCACTTCATCGCCTTGTTTCTGCATGAGTTGCAGATCAAACTGCACCTTAGCATTGACCTTCTGCGGCACCAGGCGGTATAACACATACTCGTCATCTGCATATCCATCCGGATTTTGGGTAGGATCGGCGCTATACGCTTTCAGTCCCGTTACCGTGATGGACTTACGGGTGTCAGAGAACGTAAATTCCCGAGTCATGGTTTCGAAGTGTTCGGCCTCAATATAGAGCGTCCCTTTATATCCGGCAGCCTGTGACAGGATATTCTCGAAATAAACCCGTTGCACACCGGCCTGTTCGACCGTATATAGAAATTTATAGTCCGGTTCCGTTTTGATGTCTCCACTACTGTACCACTCCTTGTCGCCATTACGGACCACGGGCAATGCCATACCTGCCTCGTAACGTATATCCAATTCGTTGGCCGATAGGTACACTTTCATCGGGAACAGCTCGTCAGGGCATGTTTCGGGAATGGTAAACATCACCGTTACGTGCGAACGGTCTTCGGTTGGATTATTCTCGTTTATTTTTCCGTACACCTGCGTGCCTACCCATGAAGGAGTGAACGCCTGTCTCTTCACTGTGATCACTTTAATTTTGCGTTGCAGACGTCCTTTCTTTACAAGCAATGTACCTTCCAGCTTCTCGTTATTTCCCAAAGGAAGCAGAGAGATGACGATACTGCCCTTACCAATCCCGTCTTCAATCTCAAAACTATTGTCTATATTTTGTCTAGCCACGAGGTTATCTATCCACGAGACATCTGCCTTGTCGTCTTTTGTTATCGTCGTTCCGTTTTTACCTTTAACAGTATAAGAAAGTGTGTAGTTTCCGGTTCCGCCCGTAGCGTCTCCATCTATCACATAGCCGGTCTTTTCAACCGTGAGAATGTAATTCTGATCCTCTACCTCGTTCACCTCGTCGGAAATGGAGATCCAGACGTTGTTCGTGGCCGCTGCTGTCAATGCAGCGGCGAAGTTTTCCTGTCCAAAAGAAAGGGCTCCCTTGATATTCAACTTGTAATGATGGTTACGGCGTATGAGAATCTGATCGCCTTTTTCGTCAATCAGCATCACCCGATAATATTTTTCCGTGGATTCACCCGGAACATGTCCGCGAATGATGATACTGACAGGATCATCTGCGCTGTTTTCACTTTCGAAGATATACTGTTTCGTGGCCGTGGTCACATCCGTGATGTCGCTCATCCTGGCATCATTCTGCGGAAGTGTGACAAACGGATCGTCTTCGCCCGGCCACTCGAAATCGAATCCCTTTTCCGGGTGATAGGGAGCTACCGTACCAAAGGCATTCGTGTTATAGGCTACAAAACCCGTCACCTCTATCCACCCGTTGATCGGATTGTCGATGGAAACCTGCGCATGGTTGCGGATCATCTTTATCATATTTCCCTTGTCGGCCATTTGAGCATCGATCTTACTATCGTTATCCGGATCGCAGGTAAAACGTGCCCAATAGATCATACGCCCCGACGAACCCTCCAGCAGAGCCATAACCTCGGCCTCCGATTTGTTACGAAATTTATCCTCCTTGAATTCCGACATATTCTGATTGGCGAGAAAATGTACGGTTCGGGTATTTTCAGGCACTTCGGCCTCGAAATTTCCTGTTAAGCCGGCTCCATTCCCGGTAGGGGTAACTTTGGCCTCGACGGTCGTGGTAAAAAGACCGTAACTGTCGAAACAGAACAGTGTCATGTCCTGTACACCACCTCCGTCGGGATCGACCGAACGGGTTACCACCTCCTGCATAGCCGGAATATCGGCACTGAACCGAAGGGCCACGTAACCTTCATGTGCCGTGGGCATCGAGTCCAGCAGATCATCTTGCCGGCAAGAGACCAGTAGCACAGCCAAAGTTATTGCCGTATGTATTACTCTTTTTATCATAGTCTTATCCTTTATCTGTTCTTCGTACTAATTACCGGTCTATTTGCCATTGTAAACGTCGCGGACACAACGAACACCGGTTCCATTCATATTGTTTTTAGAATTGGATACCCTGCCGCTTGCACTATAATAATATGCAGCATTTAACAGATAATCTATAGCATCTGCATCTGCATTTTCTGTTCCTTGAAAATCCATGATAATCTTCAATTCGGCCTCGGTTGGCAAACGCCAATCGTCATACACCGTTCCATCCTCTGCAACCTCCACATAATTAGCGCAATGCTCCCGTGCAACCCTCAAACTATTGTCGCTGTCATCCAATGTCAAATTTCCAGCCCCCAACATAAAGCCACCTAATGAAGATGCAATCATAAAAGATGGGGAGACCAGTTGAGCATTATCTTTTCCGGGATCTGTAACCATCAGTCCGGGATTACTTTCGTCTTCAATCAATCGAGGACGTCCCACTGTATATTTATTCGATGTTGCTGTTAATCGAATATGGTACAAACGTCCATTGTATTCTCCTGTGCTGCTTGTCTCTCTCTGATTCCCACTATTCCAATAATAGTGCAGAATGGTTGATTTTCCGTTCGTTACACTGGAAACAAACTTAGATCGGAAAAAACCGCTGGATGTATTAATTTCACCCCACCAACCACTTCTTTCTGATGCTTCGTAATCATATTGTCCGTTCCAGCTGGATATATTTCTCGTGGCAAGGCTGATTCCGTATATACGGTCTCCCATATACTCATACGTGGTAGGCCGGGCGTTATTTGTTTTAAAATCGTCACGATAAGAATACCAACTCTGTATGTTTATGATGTACTCCAACGGGTACTGGATAATTTCGACCTCACGTTCTACCTGATCATCATTAAAGACTTTCACTTTGATATAGCGGATCGTGTTGTTGGTTGGTACCGGGCTATGAATGCCGATATTTCCTGTTACATCAGGCTCGGGGGTTATGGTGATTTGCCTGAGAGTCTGAGCATCTACAGAACGTTGCACTCCGAACTTGTCGTAATAATAAGCGCTTACAACTTCAGCATGTACTTCCGATGACGATGCAAATCGCAGTGTAGTATTGTCATCCGCCATATTATGCATCTCTATCTCGTTTTCATTCAGCGTCAGGTAGACCGGACGATCATCCTCACCGCCAATCAGAATCATCTGTTCGTTCCAGTCCTGCACAGAATAAGTCATATCAGTCAATTCAACCGGTTTTGACGGGTCGTTGGCTCCGGGCGCATTCACACTGACTACCACCTCGTAGCAGGTATTACGTTCCAGTGCTTTCTTTTCGCTGACAGGGATCTGGTACCAGTTGCTCTCACGAAGCTGTGCATCGTCTCCATCCCCCTCATACTTCATGGGAATATTCACAACCAGGCGTACTTCCTTTTCAAGCGCACTTTCGTTTATCCACGTATGAGCATAGGTATAGGCGGTCACGGTAATTAAATCCGCAGTCCAGTTGAAATAGCTGCCGGAGGACTTATCGGTATCTGTCAGATCAGCCGTACCGTTTACATCCGCTATTACCGATGTTGTATAAGGCATGTTGCGCAAATAATATCCTGCATTATGGGCTTCCTTACTGTCATCGAACGTTACTCTGTCACCCTTCTGTATCCTGACGACAATCTTGGCTGCCGCACGGCGTAAGGTAACCTGCAGTTCCGTATTGTCCGTAGCCGTTCCGTAGTTTAGAGTTACCGTTTCGGGGGCATTGGGTTCATCGGTTCCAGCATAAGCCACACCGTCCATCAGAAAAGTCCGCGGGGCACCGCTCACCTGCGATAATCCTGTCATGTGGATATTCCGGTCGCTCTGCGTCATGGCCTTGAGTTTATTCAGATCGAAATCTTTGGCATCGAATATTTCCGCCAGAGCTGTGCTGTTGGCAATCAGGTATACCCAATACTTTGTGTCTTTATTGAAACTACTCCTCTTAGCTGTTAAGGTGATCTTACCGTTACCGGTTTCACTGCCCTCCACCCGCTCGTGCCATTTCCAATCTCCGTTCTCTTCGAAAATCACAACGTCGATATGGTTGACGGCCATTTCCACTCCGGGTTCATTGCCGGCACGGCTCACAGGCAATGTCTCCGACGATAGATTAAGAATGATGCTATTACCGTTCTTTTCCATGCTTCTGCCCGAAATATCGTCGTCTTTTTCACAGGCGGTAAGAAACAGTACCGCCATGCCACAAACAATAATATGATATACTAGCTGTTTCATCGCTCGTTAGTTATTTATGGGTACTTCGATCTGTTTTATCACAATTGCCTCGGGAATGTTACTCCCCTGCCATTTCAAGGAAGCGCTCTGCCCGTTAATTAATAACAATGAACTACCTGTCTGATCCCACGCCGGCGTGTAAGAGATAGCCAGACTTACCGTTTTGTCCACATTTGTGGACTTCAATGCCTTGATCTTGATTTGGTAGGGGTCAGAGGAAGCCACATAATTTCCCGGATCGACAAGCACTCCTTTTTGATAAACCGTTATCTCAAAATCTCCAGCTGTGGCATCAAGCAATGTGGGAACCCATATCTGTTTATCAGGCCCGAATATCGAGAATGTGAAAGAGTAACTGCCCTCCTCAGAAGTAGCATCGTTATTGTACCAAATAGTCGGTTGGCTGTATTGTCCATCTTCCGGTACCGAGCTTCCGTCAGCAGGTGTTATCGGATTGTCGTAACTCGGATAATCAAAAGTGATATTGTAATTCTCCTTATTCCAGTCGGCCACCTTATATTCGACGGTTATCTTACCATCGTTGTGCATCAGGCAACAGACCGTATAATATTTATTCCTTTCGATAGGAGGCATATATACGAAACCGCTTCGGGCGTTTCCATCGAATTCATAGTCTACCCGAAGAACATTACCGTCGTTATCCCCCTTAACGTCCCATGAGGTACTACCCCAAGGGTTTTCGAAAAGATAGAAAGATTCGTTCAGAACAGGTGTATAGTTCGCCGGGTTTTCCTTATCGGTTTGCGAGGCATTCTCAGCTAAAGTTTTCGTTACCTCTTCTTCGACAACTTCGAGGCTGATATCACCTGTAATACCTGTTATCGCTTTCAGTGTTTCATCAGTTTGCGGCATCAGGTAATTGCGTGTCCTTGTTCCGGATGCCAGTACGGTCAATCCGGTAACACGCAGACTGCTATTCTCTCCGACAGGCTTGGCTGCGAATACGCCGAGCTTACCTATCGGGCGTTTCAGTTCAAACGTAAGGTCCTGCCGAAGCAACGTGTGCCCTGCATGTCCGGGATCGGCCGGGGTCTTATCCGACAACTGCGTCAAGTCGATTGTTTCCGTCTGTTTGCAAAACATCGGCAAACCTTTCGACGTATTCAGCTTCGTGAATGTAAAATGGTTCAACTGGGTTTCCGTTGTGTTTTCCGTCAATAAGACAGAAGAACCCGGTGTTTCCATGGCCGCTTCGTTGGCCACGACATAGAAGTCCACCTTCTGTGTCATGGTGGAATACATGGTCAGGTGCATCAGGAACGAGGGATTGTTCACGTCCAGTCCGTCTTTCGTGTAGAAGTGTCCGGCCGGTTGTCCATCAACAAAAGCGTATACGCGCAACGAGTGCAGAACAGTCTCGTTGTTTGTGGGAATACCGTCGGTCTCCTCTACGGCCCGGGTGCCTATGTTCAGTTGCACCAACGCATCACCCTTTTCAGAGGGGACTGTATATTTTTCTTTGATACAGCCGGAGAGCAGAGAAGCACAACAGCCGAATAAGAACACCGCATAAAGTATCTTTCTCATGTTTCACATATTTTAAGGGTCTTAAAATTCAGGTTTCACTTGCTCAACATACCATTCGGGAACGGTGACCTTTATTGCGCCCGCCTTGAATTCGATCCGGATCGGAATCAGCACCTCTTGTTTAGAACAATCGATCATAGGGTTAGCAGCCAAAAAATCAGCCAGGTTAATCTCCGCCAGCAACTCTTCCCCGGAAGCCTGACGCAGACAGACGTTCACGTCCCTGTGATTCATGTGCCGCATTATGTTGGCACGAGCCGTCAGCAATTTTTTGCCGGACTCATATGTAGTTTCAAGCAAATAATCCGTAGCCTCTCCGCATGCCCGGTTCTCGAAATCGGTACAAGGCGAGACACCACATATCTCAAGTACAGGCAATGAACCTGCACGTTTTCCCACAGCGGGAATCCCAACCACTTCTACGAACAAATCGTAGTGGGAGCTGGCAAATTCTATCGTTTTGGTCTGATCATCCTCTTCCCTGCCGGTAAAAGGCAGCACGGTATAGGACGTTGAAGCGTGATAAAGAGAGTCGTTGCCGGAAACCTGTTTACCGGCAAAATAATCCCCGTCAGCAAATACTATTTTGTTAAAGTCACAAGTGGTGAGGCCCTCCACTCTCGTGTGATGGGTGTTTCCCACGCAGACGATCCTGTAATCCCCGGCTTTGAGCGGGGGAAGCAAAGCCGTACGGCTTGCTAACTCATCGTCGGATAAAGTATGCGAATTGACGCATTTATTCTCTGCATCGAAAACATACATTTCCACCCGGCAGATCTTGTCGGGGAATATCTCCGTCGTACCATCTCCCTTATAGCTGAGTGTCAACCTGTTGATGCTAAAACAGTCATCTATATCCTCATCGATACAAGAAGTTAACGCACCTCCTAACAACGCCAGACAGAAAACAATACTCGTCAATTTCATAAATCTTATTTTTATTTCATCAAGGAGAAAAAAGAGGGGGGAAGACGGGATACACCCGCCATTCCGCACCCTTTAATAATTATTAGAATTCAGGAGAAACAGGAACGACAGTCCAGTCTGCCACATCCACATTTAACTCCACGCAACGCTCAGGTTCGTCGAAATCACCATCCGTGAACGAGTAGAGCACCCGGTAGATCTTTCCTGATGTAAAGGCAGAAGCATTGGTAAACTGTCCGCGTAAATAGAGAGGCACCTCTGAATTACTGTTCACACCGCGCAGGGCGAGCAACAACTCAGGATTCTTAGCAGCATCCGTCACGTGTGCTAAACCGTAAGTGATGATTCCGGCGGCATCTTCTCCATCTTCAGCAGGATCGGTAATATCCGTACCATCTACGAATTTTTTCCCGCCGACAGCCAATTCTAAATTCAATTCATCGGCCCACGGTGCGGAACGATCTTCGATCCAACCCCATACTTCCGTATGATCGATAGTTTCAAATACTTTAGTATCCTCCACAGGAAGTTTAGACACGAAATCAGACTGTGTATAGTAATTGTTCAATGCTATTTTCTGTAACTTGACAGAGGTATACTTGGGAACATCTCCCTCTTGGGTATACTGGAATCCATAGATTTCGAAACGCGATACACGTGGCTCCAGGGTTACGTTCGCCGTGTAAACATTGTCATGAATTTCGCTCCCGTCAAGTTTTTTTTCTTCAAGCTCATCTTCACCATAAAGAGGATAGGTCGGGTGACCGCTTCCATTGTCATTCGGTATATGATCAACACGGGTTGCAATTGTAGAGTACTCCACGTCACCGATATTCCCCACGACAACGACTTTCGAGGTGGCAGCGGGCAGAAAATGATAGGTAATATCTTTTCCGTTCTCACCTATTTCAGCCCACTCAGAATCTGTTTTACTGAAATAGACCTGTTGATCCTGATTCTCATACTGAGGAACGGTTTGCAGGTTGCCGGCAGCATCCACAAAGAACACCTTGAAATTTTCCAACGCAACCTGGGAACCACCTTTCATTGCATCACCCGTAGCACGTGACTTCACAGTCTTTTGGATATTAGGCAGTTTGATCGTCACACTTTTGGGCATAGTATCCGTTTTCACACCATCTTCATGCTCGTCCTTACTGCAAGAAACAAGTCCCATTGTAGCCACTAAGGCCATCAATACTAAATTTTTCACTTTCATAAATACAAAAATTAATGGTTTTATTGAAAATTATAATTGTTCTATTACTCCTTGCACTTGTGTCAGGTTATGCCGGGCCTCTTCCACCCCTGCTTCGGCGGCACGACGGAAAGCGTCTTCCGCTTTATAAGGCTCTCCGGCCCCGGCATAGGCAACTCCCAGGGTGTTGAGAAGCGTGGAATCGCTGAAGGTAACCTTCGAATATTCTAACAATTGCACAGCCTTGTCATACTCCTTCTTTGCCATAGCCTCCAATGCCAGGTCGTTCAAGACGGCCGGTGCATCGGGGAAGTAACGGGCAGCCACCTGCATAACTTTCCCGTATCCGGGTGATCCCTTCTCATAAGAATCGGCCACTTTATACATCTCCGTCAAGCTCAGCAAATCGGGACGTTCGTCCACCATGCGCCGGGCCTCGTCGAGATTGAAGTTGCGAACATTGTATTCTATTTTATATTCATTACGCCGTAAAAGAGGATATATCTCGTTGAGCAGGCGATGATAGATGTCGGCAGGTACTAATTCCTGCAACTGTTTTTCACAGACATCACGGTCTCCTGTACATTCATCGATAATGCGCACGACCTCTCCACGTTTCAGAAGCCCTGGAAACTTGTCCAGCACGAGACGGAAACCTTCCCAATCCTCACCTTTCCAATCGACGTGTATCATGGCAGGGTCGAACTTGTCATGGCGGCAAATATAGTCGGCCAACGCTTTGGCACGATTCTCCGACAGTTTGAGGTTGTGAGCCACAGTACCCTCCGGAGAAGCGTAACCGGTAATAAAAATACCCGTGATGGAAACATCCTCGTTATCCTCGACTAGCTGAATCGAATGGGACACGGTATCCAATTCAGAACGATTATCCTTATATCCGGGAAGGATCCTGTAACTATCCTGACGAAACTGGAGACGCGCCGTACGGGTTTCAGCCCGGACTTTCACCGGTTCCGGTTCGGGCACAATCGTACAAATTCTGTAATCAGGGATGAAAGCGGGAAGAATATTCCCGGGCAGGACCTGTTCCGCTTTACCTTCCGAACAGTTTACACACCCATACACCTGCTCACGCAGTTCGATCCGCCCATCGAGCATCCAGTGTTCGTAAGGGACTGTCGCCAGATACTCGTACCCCTGATCTTTACCGTTACGGCGACGGATGACAACCTGTGCATTCTCGTCGTGATAAGGGGGAATATCTACACTTTCCAGACGCTGAGCCCGAAGATACATTTTGTTGCGGGCTTTACCGTCTATGACGATCGGTGGGAAAGCCGCTTCACGGTTTCCATCCTTGGATAGCAATATGGGAGTCAAGGCTATCGTATGCTGTGTCTTGATTTTAAGTTCACTCAAATCAACCAGCATGGTCAGTTGTACTTCTCTGCCTTTCTTGACAACTCCCCGGTTCTGTATCCCGATTTCGGCAAGGTAACTGATCTCGTTTTCAGCATGTATCACCTCCGGACAACATGCCAGTAACGCTAAGAATATGATATATAAATGTTTCATCTTTTTCCGGTATTACTTAATAATGTAGATAAGAGATATTCCCGCTTTCGTCGGGCCGAAATAATGCTTCTTCTGGTTACCCTTGAAACGACCGCAAGTCTTGCACTCGTACTTGTCGTACTTCGTGTAAATGTATCCGGCACCGATATTCGCTTCCAGATTCCAGCGTTTACCTAAAATCCACGTATAACCATAAGAAATACCGATCCCGGTGGCCCACCCCTCATAACGATGCTCTTGGGTAGACTTATTTTGGAAGGGAATCCGCACACCGCTGATATTGTATTCTGCAAACCCGGTATGAATACCGAAAAAATGTCCGTTGAAACGTTCGCACAACCAGTACCGGAATTCCGGCATCACCATCCAATGCTTGATCTTCTTATTATCGTCTTTATTAAGGGTCCACGGATTATACCCCCCCACCAGATCGAGGGTTGTACGCTTGCCCAGCCCGAATTCAAACCCGATGTTGGGTGTTGAAGTGGCCCAATAAAGAAGATTGGTTTTAACCGCAATATCCTGCGCGCAGACAAGGTTTCCACACCACCACACGACAAGAAAAATTCCGAGGATTAATCTTTTCATATTTTCATTTTATCGTTATACCATTCGTTACCGGCCAAGCCGGTATGTATATTCACTCCACTTTATTTTCTTTAATATCGGTAAAACACAAAATGTAATGTTGCCCCTGGCTGTATGTGTGTGTATGTATGTGTATGTATTTCTCTGTTTAAATACAGAAGAATAGAAAAGGTAATTCAGGGGCAAACATTACATATTTTATCTGATATTTATACAATAGGACCAATAAAAAGGAACATTTTTATTGGTTGAAATTCGAAAAAAAGGAGGTCTTTATGATGAAGAGTTGACTTACTGAATATCAAATAATTGAACTAAAAATAAAAAAGCCGATCTTATAAATAAGATGGCTTTATGTATCAAAAAAAATAAGGTTCGTTTTCTATAGATAAAACTATAACTTTCTTTTCATTAATATTATAATTACATTACAAATATAAATACTTTTTGGAATATGCAAAAATATAAATACAATTAATTTCATAATAGGTTCGTAAATCTGTTATAAATTACTATGTTTTAATATATTATTTCATATAAAAAATATATGTTGTAATTGTAATTTTATCAGAAATTGATTTTAGTCTTTTTCATTATTTCGGTTGTAAAAACTTTTGAATTCGTATCTCATAACGGTTGAAAAATACGTTGACCACTGACCGGCAGAAGTGACCGGGTCCCCACACACGAATACCGGAGACGGACAAGTACTAAAAAATTCTACTCTTCCCGGCGCTAATCAGCCGATAGACCACATAAACCGATAGGATTTATCCCCCCTGAAGCAGAACCCTCCGGCAATAAAATCTCTACCCTTCGTTCCTTTGAATTTTCCTGTATTTTTTATCGGAAAAAGAAAATAAACAACAAAGAAGTATATTGTCCCAATTGCTCCCGAAGAAATTTATAAGCCCTGTATTTTTGTTGTTTGACCGTATGTATCGTTATATTCAGGTCACAGGCAATCTCTTCTCCACTCTTCCCTTCAAGGCTCATCAGCATAATTTTTTTTCTTTCTTCGGGCAAGCGGTCGATCAATTCCCTCAATTTCCGGAATAACTCTTCCCGCACCACACTATAAAAATTTTCTTCCGACATTTCCCCTTCTTCTTCAAACCAGTGTTTTAGCCTTTCTTCTTCCACATTACGGTCACGCAAATATTTTAAAGCATTATTCCACACTGCACGGTATAAATAAACCGTCAAAGCTTTCCCATTCTCAAAGCGAACCGAACTATTCCACAAATTCACCAGGGTATTCTGAACAATATCGGGAACAACTTGTTCATCTGCCAAAATCCGGGAACTATAATGACAAAGGGGAGCATAAAACGACTTGAAAAGTACTTTCCAGGCCTTTTCATCTTTTTGGTTTATTCCTTGAATCAATTCTTTCGTTTCTGGCAACATGATCCCAAGCTTTCGACAGCCGAAAATAGAAAATATATTTAAGAACAAAAAATAAGAAAGAAAAAACGCTGACCGGCAAAATTTCAATTCCGCCAATCAGCATACTGTTAATCGTAAAAAGTCAAAAGTCGGCCCCCCATCGGTCATCGATAGGAGAACAAGCCTTCATTGCTTTCATCTTCGGCATTCGCGGCTATCCAGACTTTAAAATCACCGGGTTCCGGTCCGTATTCCATTTTTAAATTATACATAGAAATTGTTTCGGGGGTAATCAAAAACTCAACGTTCCGGGTCTCCCCGGCCTTTAATGCCAACTTCTGATAAGTAGAATAGACATAAAATTCATACCTAAAAATCCATTCCCGCCGATTCAGTAAATCGATACCGAAACTGATACGGAAACTCAAATCTTCGATTACCTCCCAAGTGAGATGTGCATTTCCCGTCACCCGGTCATCCCGGATATTCTTATTCAGGTAAGCGATCGTAGCCAACGGATTCCCGGTAGAAGAATTCTGAGAATCCGAGAAATCTCCTTCTTTATCGTAAGATTTAATAGTAAAGCTCAAACGGTAAGCCTGTCCGACTACCACCGGGGTTGCCATTACTTTTTTATCTAAAAGCAGCTGACATATTATGTCCGATCGTTATTTTTTCTCAGAGGTGATATTCATTATGCGCCCGCAACGTGAGCCGACGATATTCATTCCGTTTGATCACTTCTTTTTACTGGAAGAAACCGACACTCAAATTATAACTTACATTTTCAGCACCTCCACTCAAGCCAATCTGGTAATTCCTGACGGAATCAAGCCTGAAAATCTCGTCAAACCAATCAGTGCCTTTTTCTAGTAATTCGAGATGTGGATACGCAGGTTCTTCTCCCATAGCACCTTTGGCCAGAACCATGACTTCCGATAATGGCACCGATAGTTTCTTCCTTAACAACCACCGCAGCTCCGATAACGGATTCCCGGTCTTTTTTCTGTCACTTATCCCGTCACCGAAATTCTGTCCTGTCCGAAGAGTACTTCCGATAATAACAAAAGTGTACCGATCAAAAACAAGCCTCTTCCCTTCATATGTCTTAAATTTATCAGTAGTAATATAAATGAGTTACTCTCCCCCTTATTTCATCCGATTGCGATTTTCTTCAGCCTGTCGTTTGTTAGGGTTACAACTTTCCTTATATTTGTATAATATAGGATACGGCTCGGCCATGCCATATTTGAAAACAAAGTTTTCATTTGTCATTGCTCTCATCTTTCACTATATTTGCATATTTACATCCAATTTACGGTTTTATGCGTTTATGGAAATGGTTAAAATTGGGGTTTGACCAGACTTTTTCGGGAGCCTGGTGGAAACAATTACTCTGGCTTACCAGTGTGATCGTATTTTTCTTCGCGGGGATGTATATCCTGCGTCCCCAGGTCGGTATCTCCCCCCAGACGGAAAATGTCTTCACTTCTCCGGCAGAACAAGAAACCCAAAAACTGAATTTTTGGGATTTGGTAGAACTTTTTATCGATCCGGGAGGATTCGCCAATCAAAAAGAGGTCAACCGTCCTTATGCCTTATTGGTCGTACTGGCAGGCATGTTGTTACTTACGGGTATTTTAATTTCGGTATTTTCGAATATGCTGGAACGCCGGGTGGAACGTTTCCGCAAAGGCGACAGCCATTATGCTTTTTCCAATCACATCATTATATTGGGTATCGACGATATGGTGCCTTATCTGATCCAGCAACTCCGACGAAATGCCGAGTATAAAAAATGCGATATCGTCGTATTGACCGTCGAAGATACCGAACAGGTGCGACTGAAATTCCATGCCGAACTGAACCGGAAAGAAGAAAGGAGACTGGTCATCCTGCACGGACGGCGGGACTCGAAAGAAGAATTAAAAAAAGCCAGGGTTCATAAAGCGGAAAAATTGTTTATCTTAGGAGAAGCGAATGAATACGACCGGGATTCTTTAAATATCGACTGTGTTAAACGTGTGGCAGAAATCTGCGAACAAACCAAACGTAAAAAACCACTCTGTTGTCATGTTTTATTCGAATATCAGGGTACTTTTTCGGTATTTCAGGTTTCGGATATCAGTCAGCAAATCAAACAATACATCGAATTTACTCCTTTCAATTTCTATGAGATCTGGGCTAGACGGGTTTTGGTAAAATGCAGTGCGGAAAGTAACGGCACGATTCATTATTTCCCTCTGGACCGGGGAGGAATTAGCGAAAACTCGGAAAATTACGTTCATCTGGTCATTATCGGTATGACCCGTATGGGTATAGCCCTGGCAATCGAAGCGGCCCATATCGCCCATTTCCCGAACTTCAAAACTCACCGGAAAAAAACGCGGATCACCTTTATCGACCGGGAAGCCAGACGGGAAATGGATTTCTTCATGGGACGTTACCGTCATTTGTTCGACTTATCGGAAGCCCGGTTTATGGATTGTGAACAAGACAAGACATTTCATCCCTGCCCCAGAACTTCGACAGCCGATTTTATCGATTTGGAATGGGATTTTATCCAGGGAAGGGCCGAATCCGAACCTGTCCAAACCTTATTAGGGCAGTGGAGCGGTGAAAAAGATAAACTATTGACCATTGCCATCTGTTTTAATTTTCCGCATACCAGTCTTGCCCTCGGTCTTTATCTCCCGGATGCCGTCTATGCCCACCAGGTTCCGGTATTGATCCGCCAGGAAACCTCGGACACGATTCTACAAATCGTCAATTCTTCTATAAAATATCAGGCTTTACGGCCATTTGGAATGGTCAACCGCTGTTACGACCTGACAATGGAGGATTTATATCTGCCGAAATGTATCAATTATGTCTACGACTATTTTTACCAGCATACTGTCAATCCCCCGGATCTCCCTTCCGAAAAAGAATTGACAGAAAAATGGAATAAGCTACGGGTAGTGAAACAATGGTCGAATATTTACAACGCCAGCTCTATAGCCACTAAGCTCCGCTCGATCGGAATCGCCTTACCTATGAAAGATAGAATGCGAGAACTCACTCCACATGAAATCGCTATCCTGGCAGAAGTAGAACACAACCGCTGGAATGTCGAGGAATTGTTAATGGGTTACCGGACTGTGACTCCCGAAGAAGAAAAAGAAATTGAAAAAAATATCGAATTGAAAAACGTATACAAGGAAAAACGTACTGCCCACTATGACATCCGGCCTTATGAAGATTTACGGTCGGATGAAAGCGGTCGTTGTGCCAATGTCTACGACATCAGCATCACTTCGGCAATTCCTTTAATTCTCAACCATATACATACGCAAACCGATCAAGTGGAGGACTGATCATTTATTTTAGATTTTGTTTGTAAATTATCTGTTTATTAATTATACTTGTAAAGAAAAAAAACAAAATCATGAAATACTTTTCGTTCCTTGTTTATCTAGTAGCCTTTATCGCTTGTCATGACGATCACCATACAGAACCGGAATTACCACAAGGCCAATGGACCGAATCGCATCCATTCAAGGGAATTCCACGTACAGGAGGGGTCAGTTTTACTATCGGAGACGTCGCTTATGTCGGCCTGGGGCGTACTTTGTCTACAGCTACCGAGGCATTAAAAGATTTTTGGATGTACAAAGATACGACCTGGACCCGTATCGCCGACTTTCCGGGGACAGAACGTTACGGAGCGGTTGCTTTTGTGCTCGGCAATATCGCCTATGTAGGTACAGGTTATACTCCATCCACCAAAAATCGAGCAGATGAATTTCATCATGATTTCTATGCCTATGACCCATCGACCGGTAAATGGAGCGACACTCCGGTGACTTATTTACCTCCCGATGCCCAGGGCGAAAGTAATGCCCGCAAAGATGCCATTGCTTTTTCGTTAAACAATAAAGCTTACGTAGGTACAGGCATTTCACCTAAAAACCATGCTTTGAAAGATTTATATTGTTTCGACGGTTCGACCTGGACAGAACTTTACTTTCCCGGTGAAGCCCGATACGGAGCTTCGGTTTTTGTCATAGACGATAAAGCGGTAATCTGCCTGGGTACAAGCGGGGCGAATAAAACGTCCTATTTAGCCGATGTAAATATTTTCGACGGCATAACCCAGGAATGGTATGCTCCCCGCCCCCTGGTAAATCTGAAATCCCATCAGGACGACGAAGAATACGACCAGATTCCGCGGGCTTATGCCATAGCTTTCACTTCGGACAAAACGGACGGACAAACCAAAGGATATATCACGACAGGGATGGGCCCGTATCTTCATACCTGTTGGGAATACGATATTCAAAAAGATCATTGGAGGAAAGTCAGCGATCTCCCTACTCCTATGATAAAGCGGATGTATGCTGTCGGCTTTTCCTTAAACGGTAAGGGATATATCACTACCGGAGGATTGAATTCAAACACTCCTATCCCCGCCGATATGTGGAGTTTTACCCCATAAACCGAAAACCTGGAAAGTTTCCGGTTCCTGATACCGGTCATCGATGAGCTCATTTAAATGGATTCACCGACGCCTGACTCTGCCGGAGTGTATATTTTGCTTTCATAGCGTGTACACTTTATGACCATATCAGCAATAAAAATTTTAAAACAACAAAAATCCCGAATTGATCCAAGTTTTTGTTTCAAATTTTTCGTGTAACAATCGTGTTACATCTACGGAAATAACGGCAAAAGTTTGATTTTTGTACAAAAAAAGAGCCAAAATCGATTGATTATTGGCCCCTTTTTCTTGTAAGTCACTGATTTTCAGCTGAGCCAATTGCGAGACTTGAACTCGCGACCTACGCATTACGAATGCGTTGCTCTACCAGCTGAGCTAAATTGGCGTTTACGGGTGCAAAAGTAACAATTTTTTGAGATATCAAAACGATTCAGGAGAAAAAATCTACCTCACCGGATATAAAGTTTATCGGATTTTGGCCATGTTTGCAAAAAAAACTACGTTTGTAGCCGTTCAAAGACTAATTATGGCATCCGAAAAAAAATTTTCTTTCAAAGCCCGCTTGCACAGTTTCAAATATGCTTTTCGTGGTGTGTTTCTTTTATTTCGTTACGAACACAATGCGTGGATACATTTGATTGCAATTGTTTGTGCTGTCACGGCAGGCATCATTTTATCCCTGACTTCTTTGGAATGGGTAGCAATCCTTTTTGCTATCGGTAGTGTGCTTGCCGCCGAAGCCATAAACACGGCGATTGAAAAACTAGCCGATTTCGTTTCCCCGGCGCATCAGGTCCTTATCGGTAAAGCAAAAGACCTCGCAGCAGCAGCAGTACTGATCCTGTCCATTTGTGCATTTATCATCGGAGGTATTATCTTTATTCCTAAAATAATCCATTTCTAAGTTTTATTCCTCATGCAAACAAAATTTATTCTGCCTTGCCTGTTAAGTACTCTTTTTTTCTTAAACTCTCTTTCGTCCTCGGCTCAGAATCGTAAAACCATCGAAACGACGACCGATATTCTCATGTTCATCACACCGGTAGCAGGATTTGCCGGTTCACTGGCTATCGGAGATTATCAGGGTACCAAACAAATTATCTTTTCGGGAGCGACGAATCTGGCCATGACCTATGCCCTGAAATATGTGATCAGGAAAGAACGGCCGGACCATAGCGATCATCATGCTTTTCCTTCTTCCCATACCTCCGTTTCTTTTCAGGGAGCTTCCTTTATACAAAGACGCTACGGATGGAAATTCGGCTTACCGGCTTATTTACTCTCCGCCTATGTCGGTTGGGGACGGACGTATGCCAAAAAACACGATTGGTGGGATGTCATCGGAGGAGCAGCCATCGGAACAGCCAGCAGCTATATCTTCACCCGTCCGTTTGCCCGAAAACATCATTTCACTTTCTCGCCGGCAATTTTAGATGGACAACACCCCGGTTTTTATATCTCCATCCAGCTTTAAACCGGTTTCTTAGTTTCTTTATTTAGAACCATTAAGAATCTTTCCATTCCTCATTTTCACCTCAGAGGCCCTCCTGTAAAAACGAAACGAGCCGGCTGGGAACCAACTACCCACACTGTGGTTTCCAGCAAGTCTGCATAAACGGTCTGGAGGGCCCCATACCCAGCAAGCAGTGGGTCTCTCTATTCTGTAATGTTCTGCACAAACCCAAAGAACACTTCTCTCATTCGTAAAAATAGTGTTTTTCTTCCTCTTTGTCAAAACCATTTCTCTGAAAATAAAGAAAATCAAACTTCTTAGCATATTACGCTCTTATTTTTCATCTCAATCGGGAGATACGAAAACACACCCTACGACTGTTTCTTGTAGGTAATCATGGCTGCCAGACACACGAATACTGCAAAAACGGCCAGCATAGAAAAATCCTGCCACAACTCGCTGAACATGCTGCCTTTCAGGTAAACCGACCTCATGATTTCGATGAAATAACGCGGCGGGATAACGTATGTGATGTATTGCGCCCACTGCGGCATGGAGTCTATCGGAGTCATCAGCCCGCTCATCAGCTGGAAAATGATGATGAAAAAGAACATCACATACATACTCTGTTGCATGGTGGAAGAACAGTTGGCAATGGAAACACCGAGCCCAGACATAACGAAGCTGAAAAGCAACGTCACCACATAGATGATCCAAATGGAACCAACCGGGACAAGCCCATAGGCCACCCACGCAATAACCATAGCGAGCGTGAGAACCAACAGCCCGATAATCCAATAAGGTATCAGCTTGGAGAGCGTGAACGTCAGGCGGCTGACCGGCGACACATTGATTTGCTCTATGGTTCCCGCCTCCTTTTCGCTCACCAGATTGAGGGCGGGCAGAAAACCGCAGATCATGATGATCAAGATAATCATCAAGGCCGGAATCATGTAAACCGGATAATCAAGCGTAGGATTGTAGCGGTTTTGGACGAACACCTTTTCTTCAGGCAAAGCAATTCCTTGTTCAACATCCAGTGTTTTCAACGTTTTCATTACGGCCTGTAAAAGATACTGTGCTCCAAGCTGGCTTTTCGTGGCATTGACCCCGTTGGCAGCCAGGCTTATGGCCGGAGGATTCCCGCAGACAAGCTCCTTCTCATATTCTGCGGGGATCTGAAGTATCACATCGGCATCGCCTTTCTCCACTGCACGCAGGGCATCTTCATACATCCCGGCATAGAGGGAAAGCGTCAGGTTTGCGGAAGCCTCCATGTCGGATATGATGCGCCGTGACGTTTCCGACTTGTCGAGGTCCACGACCGCCACATTCACGTTTTTCACATCCATCGTTGTAACCAGCGAAATGACAAGCATTGCCATAACAGGAAACATGACGACCATTTTCGGTATGAACTTGTTACGCCGGAACTGGATGAATTCTTTTTTTAACAATATGAACAGTGTATGCATGATTATTCGAGTTTATCGTTGAACTTTCCGACGGCAACAGCAATGATGAAGAAGGCCATTGCAGTCAAGATGATGACATCGTCAAGTACTCCGCTAATAGGCAACTGTTCTATCATCAGTTTGCGCATAGCATCAATATACCAGCGCGCAGGAACGACGTAGGATATCCATTGCAATACCCGGGGCATGTTCTCTACGGGGAACAACATACCGGACAGCATGATTACGGGAAGCATGAAAAGCATCGCCGACACCAACAGTGCCACGACCTGCCGCCGGGTCATTGTGGATATCAATATGCCGAGCGCAAGCGATAAGATGATGTAGAGCAACGACACCCCTACCACGTTGAATGCGCTGGCCGACAAGGGCAATTCAAGCAGCCCGTACGCAATCAATAATATGGTGGAAAGGACGATACAGGAAAGGACAAAGTAAGGGACGAGCTTTGCCGTCACTATGCGCATGGGACGGACAGGCGAGACAAGCAGGATTTCCATCGTCCCGGTTTCCTTTTCGCGGACAATCGATACGGAGGTCATCATGGCGCATATCAGGTGAATTAGTCAAGACTTAATCTGACAGTTACGTATAAGTCGTTTCATGGCTCCATCTTTTTTAAGCGTCTCATAATGAGTTCTACATTTTCCGCTTTTCGTTTTTCAAAAAAGACTTTTTTATCAGTTACTAGTCCGTCGAACATCAAGCTGACAAAGGGATAGCCGATAAATGCAAACAGATTGAGCGACACAATGTCGAGTAGCAGCATCCGGGCATCTATCCATTCGGTAGCTTTTGTAGCGGCACTTTCATCTATGTGCCGTTGAAGGTCGCAAAGCCAATCCTTTGTGATGGTCAAGACTTGCGACCGCATAATTTCATGACGCTCCGGATGTGAATAAATCTCCTGAATGACGAAACGTGGCAGGTTCGGATTGGCTGCAATGAAATCAAAATGCTGTTCCACACCACGCTTGACACGTTCCATAAGCGGCATGTCCCCTAGCACGAAAACCGCCTGCATGATATTTCCCGCATTGCGCATCTTTTCTTCTATAATCCGTTCAAAAAGCATGTTTTTGGTACGGAAATAGTAATGCAGCATAGCATGGGTTACACCTGCACGTTCCGCGATAGCGGTCGTCCGGGCTCCTTCCAGCCCTTTCAACAGGAACTCCTCCTCCGCAGCCTGCAAAATGCGGCTTTCAGTATCGGTTTTGACAGTCTCTTTTTTTACCATGTTTTATACAATCACTTTGGTTGAACATTATTATTAAACAATTTTGTTAGTACAAAACTATGGGATTTATTTTAAGCGACAAAGCATTTAACGAAATTTAATTCCTTCTCCTGACCTTGTGTTCATAATCGCATTTCGCATTAAAAAGATGCTATAACAAAAGATAACCCGGCCAACGGGATACCCTCCACGAAATTTCGGAGTGGGCTCAAACCGTTTCATTGCCCGTTTACTTTTCTATTTCCATTCAAATCAGATATATCGGAAAAAGACAAACTGAAAAAAGCGGAGATTTCTTCGATACCAACATTAAATTGAATTACGATTTTACCATTAGCAGAAACTATGTTTTTCAATTCAATTGTGGTATCCCAAACATTTTTCAAAGCTACCGGAGAGATTTCGGCCGGGGAACATTCCGGGATACCGGATACATTTATGCCCCTGGCCTTCCCCGTAGCTGGTTCGCCGGCATTAAACTCAGCCAGAATTAACCGGATCGGGTGATTGCTAACCACCGCCCGGAATTTCCTTCCCTACCACCCGGAATACCTGTTGTAAAATATGGCCTTCTTCATCCATCAACGTCAGGGTATGGCGACCTTCTTTCAGCCATACTTCTTGCTGATGGATGGAGTGGGTTACACCCAAAAACTGCTCGTCGACATACCAATAAATCCGGGCTTTAACCGATCGATGCACGGCTTCGAGAACCACACGTCCGGGTTTCCCTCCGAAATCCCTGGGAATAAAAACCCGGGTTCCCCGTTGGGGATAAATCATTTCCATCATCTCTTCCCCCTGAGGGTGACAATCCGGACGATAAGGCGGTAATCTGCGATATCCGGTATGAGTCCGGCAATAGTACCATTCCTGCACCGGTGGAAGCACAAACCAGGGCTGTATCCTGATCCGGTGTATCGGCTCACAATCCGAAGTCACCTGCCATTTTCCGGTAGCATCGAGATTTACCAAGCGGTGGTAAGGACACACCTGTGTCCTGCTTCCGGCAGCACAAACCCGGATGGTATCGGTCTCCTCACAATAAGCCGAAGCCCGGTAACCGCTCCGATGACATACGACCACCTCTTTCATCTCCTCGGCCGGTTCGTAGAAATGCCGGTTCACAGGCAAAAGACCAGCGACCTCAAAGAGTACCGGAGCCGCAGCTCTCACCCCTACCAAACCCGGACGTCCTTCCCCGTCGGCATTCCCTACCCAAACGCCGATCACATACTCGGGATTCACTCCCACCGCCCAAGCATCCCGGAAGCCAAAACTAGTTCCCGTTTTCCAGGCCAGATTCATCGCCGAGACAAAATTTTTCCACCCCGATTCCATTTCCGGCCGTTCCACCTCCTCCAAAGCCTTCATGGTCTGCCAGATCGCCGAAGCTTTCAATACACTCCGATCCGCACTAATTTTTTTCTCTTCCTCATCTTGTCCTTCCGCTCCGCTATACTCCTCCCAAACCTTCAAACGGGAATATTCCCCGTCAAAATATTGTCCGTCCCTGTCATTATAATGATTCAATACAGCACTCATTCCTCCATACAAATTACAAATATCCCAAAGTGACGTTTCAGCACCACCCAAAATCAGACTCAGTCCATAATGATCGGCGTCGCGGTTTAAAGAACGAATTCCCAATTGTTTCAGATCATCGTAAAAACGGGCATATGAATAATCTTTGAGTAAGCGTACAAAAGGAATATTCAAGGATTGAGCCAAAGCCTGTCTGGCCGGTACGACGCCCTTAAAATCACGGTTAAAATTCGAAGGAGAATAACTTCCGAAACGGGAAGGGATATCGGGCACTAAGGTCCCGGGTAAAATAAACCCACTCTGTAACATGCAAGCATATAAAGCCGGTTTGAGAATACTTCCCGAACTCCGAACAGCCTGGACAATATCCACGTCATTTCCCCGGCTGCCCTTCCGGGGAGCACTATTCCCGACATAGGCCCTGACTTCTCCGGTCGGGACATGAGCCACCAACACAGCCATGTTATAGATATAATTCTGGCTCAGTAAAGCGGTATGCCGTTCTACGATCTCATTGATCTTTTTCTGCAAGCGTCCGTCGATATATGTCGGGCACACTTTTCCTTTTCTTTCCCGATAAGCCTTAGCCAACAGATGGGGTGCCACAGTAGGGATATCGAACTTTTTTTCCGGCAAGGGCTCAGCCAAGGCCAGGTGGTACGAATCTTCGGACATCACCCCTTCCCGGTATAATTTGGCCAACAACCCGTCTCTTTTTTGTTTCAGTAAAGTATTGTTCTTTCCGGGATAAAGCAATGCCGGTGCATTAGGTAACACCGCCAGTAAAGCAGCTTCGGCCCAGCTCAGCTGTTCGGGCCGGCGGTTAAAATATTTCAGCGCAGCCGCCCGTATGCCGACTACATTCCCCCCAAAAGGAGCGTGTGAAGCATACATCTCCAAAATCTGTTTTTTAGAATAACTCTGCTCCATCCGTAGTGTCAGGAAAATCTCCCTTATCTTTTCAGGAACGGTACGGGGCGGATTTCCCAAAGCCAAACGCACCACCTGCATCGAAAGCGTACTTCCCCCACTGACCACATGCCCGGCCTGTATATTCTGCACTAATGCCCGGCACAAAGCCCACCAATTCACCCCCTGATGGGCTAAAAAATACCGGTCTTCGAAAACCAAAACAGAAATAACATAGCGGGGAGGCAAATCCTGAACCTCTTCAAAACGCATCTGCCCATCATCCGCCACCTTCATACCCATAACCTGCCCTTCCCGGTCGAGCAACACCGTAGCATAAGGGTCCTGAAACAAGGGGACCGGCAGTATATTATACCAGATTATAAAAATCAAAAAAAGACCCCCACCTAAGAACCAAAATGTCCGGCAAGGGTTTCTTTTTATCCTATCTATCAAAATCATCATCTTCAGGTTAACGCAGTAAATTTACAACACTCCCCTGAAAAAACAAGTTTTATCAATCAAAACTCAACTCAAATTCGTCCAATAACAACACACTAGTTGTACTTCCGGCAAAATAATCTCCATACTTGCTGGAAGTAGCCACAATCACAATATAAGTAGGTTTCCGGGTCAGATCGCGATACTGGATATCTATCGTAAATTTCTCATAAGCAGACATCTTACGATCATTTTTGAGCTCTCCGTAGGCTATAATGGATGAATTATCAGCACTATAATCTACAAAAGTTTCTGTCTTTGAGTTGGCATGAAAAGCTTCTGTCCAATCGCATAAGGCCACATAAATGTGGCAACTGTCGGTTTTATTTTTTATAAAATCGAACTTACCATTATCAGGAACCTTATCTACTGTTCCTGAATTATATTTATAATAACCGGTCAACCGGGTAGGCCGGCAAGTGTACGGTATTCCGAAATCCAGTTTTGCATTAAAACCATCTAAACCGGCAAATTTACCGGTATAGAGACTTCCTGCCGCAAACTTAACCGCAGCATAACAAGAAGCGAGTTTTGCTGCCGATCCTTTTATCACATCACTTGTCTCTTCCGATGTCGGATTAAAACCAAAACTGGCCCCTCCTCCGTTCCCGGAATCCCAAGTAGAAATACCTTCTACGCCAGTATACCATGCCTTTCCATTTTTATACCACAGATCGAAATTACTATAAGGAACCTGCTCGGCAGCTTCGGTTGTAAAAGACACCTCAGTCCCTTGCTCTTCTCCGACTACACCACGTACCGAATAAGTAGTCTGAGGTTTCAGGCCCGTTGCTTTCGCTGTAAAAGTTTTTCCGCTAACCACTGCTGTCACTTTCGTCCAGGTTGTCGCACGGGCTTCCTTAATCTCAAAATAAGGAGTACCTGTTTTTCCGGAAGGGATATTTCCGTTTAAATAAGCCAATTTAGCCCAAGCATTCACTTCACCTGTAATATCTGTTCCAGCAGTTTCGCCCGAATCAATAAAAGCAGTGATGAGCCACCTTTCTATACGACCGAAACAAGTTACATAAATAACCTGTTGTTTCTGGAAATTTGTCAGGGTCAATGGATCAGGATCGTAAGTTGCGATGGACGATCCCAGTTTTACATCCTCTACTTGTATATTCGATAAACTTTGGCCTTTTTCAACAGTAATCTTAACCATTTTCTCAGCCAGATTTATAACAGCATCACCTACTTGATGGGCTACTTTAAAATATCTTTCAACAGGCTGATCGGCAGTAATAGTCCACTCATATTCCTGGTATGTGTTGATCAAAAAACGAAAAGGCTTTGATAAATCGACAAAAGAATCGACTTTCAAAGATGTTGCCGGAACGATATCTACAGATTGTTCCCGAGCCGGATCTGCAGTTATTTCCAATGTATTCAAATAAACTCGTTTGATATCGACCGTATCGCTTAAAGTTAATTCAATAGTACGAGTTTTGGTATTGATCACACATTTTTGTTGTCCATTGAATTCAATTTTCTGTACATTTCCATAAATCACCGGTAATGGAATATCGTCCGAAATGCAACCGATCATACCCCAAAATAAGCCAAACAAAATATAAACCCTCATAACCTACAAATAAATGGAAAATCCTAAACCGATCGAAAATAAATCTATCTTAAAATTAGCCGAACTATTCTTAAATGAACCGGTATGTACCCCATTGGTCTTTTGGTTGACCTGTTTCATCTGTATTCCCAACACTCCGATAGAAGCCTCCACTGCAGCATAATCATTGATAAAAACAGCAATACCTGGAGAATAGATCAAACCTGTTTTAAAAATAGTTTGATATGTACCTTCTAATAAATCTCCTTTTCCATTGATATACTTTCCCTGTCCTCCTCCAAACATCAGCTTCACGTCATTAAAAAGGCCGAAACGTTTACTTTCTTCAATATTCATAAATAATCGCATAAAAGCTGAAGCAGTATAAACATGTTCCAATATATAATAATCGGCGATTTGAAATGCCAGGTCTTCATTCAAGTTGATATTCAAATTATCCACCTTAAACAATGACCGTTCATAGGCAAAAGTAGCCCCCACCCCCAAATCGTCTTTTACCATATAACCGAAAAAAGGCTTTATAGCCAACTGATATCCATTTCCATTCCAATCTTTCAACACCAATAGCTTATAATTCTCCTGGCTCATCTCGGAATAAGAACAAGTACCTCCGAAAAACCACTGTCCCTTCGGCACAAAAGTCATCTTCACAATCCCCCGGTTTATCCTTTCCTTCCCCCAGCAAGACACAGTTCCCAAACTAATTAGCAGCAACAATAAAATGCCTTTTTTCATATATTTAACTTAAAAATACAGGGACACATTCCTCTCCGGAATATATCCCCCCTTCTATAATCATTCAACCGGGTCAAAACCCAGTTCGAATTCATCTATCAGCAAAACACTACCTTCTGCTCCGGTAAAATAATCCCCGTACTTACTTGCCGTAGCGACAATCAAAATATAAGAAGGTATCTTTTCTTTATCCCGGTAATCCAATTGAATATTAAAAGCCTCATAGTTTGTCATGGTACGGCTATCCTTAACTTCACCGAAAGCTATAATACTCTTATTATTAACCGACAAATCGATATTCGTATTAGGATACTTAGAATCGACAACATGAGGAGCCGTCCAATCCAATAAAGCGATATAAATATGACAACTGTCTTGTTTTCCGGACATTCCCCCCTGCTCTCCCCGATTTACGGTTTGCGGAGCATATTTATAGTATCCTGATAAAGTTGTCGGTCTGCCTGTATAGGGAATACCAAAATTAATCTTAGCCTGAGAGACATTATAAGTACCTCCAAAACTACCCGTATAGATGTTTCCTGCAGCAAATTTCACAGCAGCCCACATGGATTCCATACGTACAGCCGAACCTTTTATCACATCATTTGTTTCCTGGGTTGTAGGGGTAAAACCAAAACTATTACCACCCTTGTTACCGGAATCCCATATAATATTATCCTTGCTTTCTCCTACTACCGGTCCTTTATCATTATACCAATTATCAAAAGATAAATAGGGAACCACAGGAGCTTCCTCTGTTGTAAAAGATTTCACCTGATCCGAAACAAAGTTATCCGAAACGGTACGATAATAGTATAAAGTACCCGGATCCAAATGAGTCAGACAAACGGTTAATGATTTCATTGCATCATCAAACTGTATATCCTCTTGATTTACCTTAGTCCATGAATTCTGATCTTTACTGTATTCCAGAGTCATTCCAGCAGGTCGTTCAACCGTATACCATTGTCCTGAAATCGTAGCAAATTTAGCCCAAACATTATAGCGATTATCATTCAGAGCCACATGATCCATATCAGGAATTACTGAAATACGCAAAGTATCTTCAACCAAACGGCTCCGGGCATCATATACACTCACGAAGAATTCATAATCACCCAAGGGCAGTTTGTTATTTATCAAATCATTAAAATTCAAAGTCACCTGTTGTGAATTCAGTACGTCCTGATTATCCCACAATATTCCGGCAGCCTGAACTGCATCTTTTACAGCTGGAGAAATTTCTGTAATAGTCACAACTTCGGGGATACCTAATTCTTTCAATACAGAGGATTTATGCCGGAGTTTCAAATTTTGTATCCGGGCTTGTGCTGTAATATCCAACTGAACATCTGCACCTCTTGCTTTCTCAAGCACTAACACCGACTCACTCATTGCCCCACCATCCAAACGCCTGATCTCAGGTTTTGCAATATTCTCTTTCAATACGATCTCACACAACCAATTGTATATATCAGTAGTCGTATCGACTACAACTCCTCCGACAAAAGCTCCTTCATCCTCAGAACCATTTTCTTTAATATCGAACGAAAAATGATAATGTTGCCGAGGTTCAACTCCTGTAATAGTTTTATTCAGACGGAATACTTCCTGTCCATTATTCAGGGTTAAATGCCAAACTAAAGTACCTTCATTTACCCTTAAATATCCACTCCGTTTTTCATCTTTAATAAAAGTAAGGCTTCCTTCTCCATTAACTACTTTCAATGTATATTCAGGAAAATGGGATTTGATCAGATCGGAATATTCAACTGTTACTTTCACATTCGCTTGAGTACAGATCAAAGATACCTGTTTAGTCACAGCAGCTTCAATATTCACTTCCTGTTCAGCTTTATAATACGGTTTCTCAAAGTCAGCAACCACATCTTCCCCACTTGTCGCGACCAATGTATAAGTACCGGCAGGCAATAAAATCCGATCACTAAGCCCTTTAAAATTATCATAGTGAGCTACCTCTTTACCTTGTGAATTTGTTATTCGCAATTGGTATTCAGGTTCTGTAGCACGAGTCCGAACACTTTTATCAGTCAGAAACTCAATAGCTAACCATCCCTCGCCATTTTCATTTTCTACCCGATCTTCCTGACAGGCACAAAACGAAAGGACAATTAAAATTAAATATACAATCTTCCCTTTCATATTCTATATTTAATTCTTACGTCGTACAACCAAGGTCTCAGAAACCTCATTATCATTTGCATCAACCATTCTAATTTTAAAGGTATGATCAAAATAGAGTGATGCATCATCCGGTGAGGTTAAAAAGCTCATGAAGCCACCTATTGAAAATAAAAAATCTTTTTTCCCTTTAATAGGATTTTCCAAATTTATAACGTTCAACTGAGTCAAAATATCCAAAGCTTCCTGTCCGATACTTTCCTGAGGATTAGCCAGATCCCAAGGGGAAGCTTCGTTCGTAGCACCCATTTCAGCGAAAGTTGGATCCATAACTGTCTTATCAGTAGAGGACATGACTAAATATAAATTCTTAATTCCGCCTTCAGGCGCTTTTAATGTGATATCCAAAGATATTCCAGCGTCTTTATCAGCATCGGTAATGATCAAGGGTTGATCAAAAGTAAAAGCTTTTCCATTAAAATTGCTTCCGGTAATAGTCGGCAATTGTTTATCATCCACATCAGGAGTCTCTCCCCCACCTTGCTCATCATCCTCCCAGCTACCGTAATCTCCGTTATTATCGATCAAATCACCAGCACCAGGTACCAATACGGTGGAATTCTTTTCATCGACACTATGATCTACCTCGATCATACCTCCTCCTTCATTTTCTATACCGGCAGAAGTATTCACACTCAAAGCAATCTTATGCCATTGTTTCGCCCCTACTTCTTTTATAAAGTAAGTACGGTTCACTTCACTTCCATCTTCTGCATAACTACCCCGAATCGTTATGGCCAAAGTCGAATCGGCCGGAACTGCGATATAACCCGTACCATTATTTTCTTTAGGATCGAACTGTAATGAAACCCCTTCCGATTGGTGAATAATACAAACCGGATCGTTCACGTTACTCAGAAACAGCGAAGTAAATTCAACCGACAATTTCACACAAGCCAGCTGACAAGTAACCTGGGCATCTGTTAATTCCTGAATCCCCACAGTAAATTCTTTTTCTCCATAATAATAAGGAGTTGCAAATCCAGAACGTTGCTCTCCGTTGTAGGCAGAAATCGTATAAGTTCCAGCCGGAATCGTAATCACGGAAGGCATATCGGCATAACGGGCCCACGTCGAATCGTAAAGATTTTCTTTTAAAGTAGTCCCTTTTATATGTACTGTAAAATCACTGACATCCACATCATCTGTAGCTCGGGTAATCACTTCAAAACTTCCCATTGTACCCAAATGTAAAGCAAAACGTCCCTGTTCCAGGTTACCGATTTGTTGTTCAATTTTTGGATCCTTACCACAAGAGGCGATCAACAAATTCAATATCAATAATAAACTACCGAAGTTTAATACTTTTTTCATTGTTATATTTGTTTTGTGATTATTCGTAAATTAATTCAATATCGTCAATCTTTAAAATACTACCAATAAATGTATTCCAACCACTTTCTCCATCTTGTAAGTCATATTTTACTTTTTGTACCTCCGGACTTTCCTTGGTAGTTGAATGGAAACGGATATATATATGAGTTGCTTTCAAGTCTTTTCTCAGATAATCAATAATAGTCGAACCTAGTGTGTAAGAAGAAATTTCAGTAGAAGTGTTCAGAACAAACTTCCCCTGCCCTAAAACAGTTACAGTATTTCCTTCCCGGTGCTGTACTTCAATGAAAGCTTCAAATTCATCGGTATTATAAGGTTTGTATTTATACCAAAATTTTAATTCGGACGGACGTGATACAAAAGGACGACCATAATTGATAACCTCATTCTCATCATTATATGAATAATCACCAATAAACAACATTCCACGCTGTTTTGCTTCATCTTTACAAATAGTTATAGTATTACCATACATCGTTCCAGTCGTCCTAATTTCAGCGGCATAGGTTCCTTGATGTACATCTTTTACATAACTCACGGCTGGGAAAGTGTTATATCCATAACTCCACGTCCCCTGATAAGACGTTGTCCTCAAATTATTCGTATTCCACCACGGATCAGACTCCCCAGATGCCCACGGATAATAACGATAAGATTTTATTTTTTCCTTACTCCAATTTTCCATGTCACTATTAGGAACCTGCGAAACGACTTCTGTTTTAAAATTATATTCTTGACTAACGTGATTCCCCAATTTGGCACGGAAAATATAATCACTTTGTGAATTCAAACCTAAAATTTTAACAGTACCAACCCCAGCATCCCCATTCACTTCTGTTGCATTCTGCCATTCTCCTCCCGGAATTTTATATTGGACAGTCGGAATATATCCTTCCCGATCAGTCGTATAAACCGTATTAAATTCAGCCTTCTTCGCCCAAACATTACCTTCAATCGGGGCTCCCCCTTTAAATCCGAACACTGGTGGAGCTACCTTTACTCCAAACAGGCATTCATTCCCATTTTGATTCAAACGATCCTTACTTAAAATCTCAAAAGTCGAAATACTAGTCTGCCCAGGTGCCGTATTTAGCAATTTGATTACATGATTGAAATTCACCCATACAGCGGCCCTGATCGTGTCATTTTTATCAATATCTTCACTCCAATCCAAACCGTTGGCTTTCAATAAAGATTTCTGTTCAGCTGTTGCCTTCATCAGATCGAATTCTGCAGGCCATCCTCTTGCCAGTAAAGTATCTGATGTCGTTTTAATTTTCAGTTCAGTCAGCCCCGCTGCAGAAGTTATCATCACTATTGCTTTTTTGGAGACACCTTCTGTCGTCAATATATTTCCTGCATCCATATCGTCAGCAGTAAACGTTACTACCGGAGCTTTTTTAGGCAAGAAATAAGGGGGTAAATCCACCTCCACCGGAATATCGATCGTTGAAGAATCAGTCTCAATAGCAATACCCGACAAGGCGCCATTTTTAGTCTGGGCCTTCAAGGTCATCTTATAAAATTCCTTCGCCTTTACATGGGCAATAGCTTCCGGATAAAACTGATAATAAATATCCGAACCCTTCGGTTTAAGCCCAAAACGCATCCGTAACTTTCCGGGCTTAAAATAACCTTCGCGTTTTTCATTTTTCAGAAAATGCAAAGAATCCCCAACGGTCTTGATGTCCACAAAATAATCATCGTAATCATAACCGAAACTTTCATCGAAAGTAATAGCCACTTTTGCTGCCGCAACCTTTACAGGAACAATCGTATCCAAAACATCTCCTTCTTTCAGCGTAATTTTGGTCTCCCCATAATAATAAGGACGGTCAAAAGCCGGCAGAATCGTATCACTTCCGAACCAACCGACTAATTTATAACTTCCGGGAACTACTTTGATCAAAGAAGGCAAGTTTCCATACTCCCATTCTTTCAAGACTTCAGCCCGGGTATTTTCTATCCGGACCTTAAATTCCTCTTCGGTAGGAACTGAAACAGAACGTGTAAATACGACTTCATCTAAAGTATAATCGGTTTTCAAGGCAAAAGATACAGCACTCGTCTCCTCTCCTTCAGAGAAATCGTCTATTTTACCTTTACTACACGCTAAAATAAAAAAAGCCAGACAACTCAGAAATACAATTTTCATTTTACTAAGATTCATTCAAATTCAGTTAAACGTATTCCAAAGTATAATAGTTTTAGATGTTGGGATAGAATTATCCCCCTATATATACATACAAAAAATAACAAAAATTATGCCAAAATCCGATCAAAGTTTAAAATATACAAAAAAATCGCATTATTATATAAATAAAAAAAGAGGGTGTCCAAAAAGTATTTGGCACCCTCGATTTATTCGTATCCCTATTGGAGACTGAAATCAAATATCCGATTCTACAAGGGGGTATTTTGCCTTTTTGGACACCCTCTAAAGTTTTCAGATATCCGGATCAATAATGGGCCAAACAATACCGATAAAGTCCGGCAACCGCATCTTCCAATAAATCGAGTACCAGCTCGAATCCTTGGGGACCTTCATAATAAGGATCGGGAATTTCGGAATATAAAGTGGATTTCCGGCAAAAGTCAGTCATTTTAAAGATTTTCGCTCTTTCTTCCTCATTTATTGCTGCACGTTTTAAAGCCTCGATATTCTGGTCATCCATACCGATGATCATATCGAACTTTGCAAAATCGGCAGTCGGATAAAAAGTACGGGCACGACTATCCAGGACATATCCCCGGCGGCTTGCGTGCCGGCGCATCCGCTCATCAGGAAGAGCTCCGGCATGTCCGCTATAAAGTCCGGCCGAATCGATCAAGAACTCTTTTTCTTTGCCCTCTTTCTTTATCCATGCCTTCATGATTGCTTCCGCACCCGGAGAACGGCAAATATTCCCCAGACATACAAACAATATCTTCTTCATTTAACTAAACAACGAATCGACAAATTCCTCCCGGTTGAATACCTGCAAATCTTCGATTTTCTCACCGATACCGATATATTTCACAGGGATCTTGAACTGGTCGGATATACCGATAACCACACCTCCTTTGGCGGTTCCATCGAGTTTTGTAATAGCCAAAGCGTTCACTTCCGTCGCCAGTGTAAACTGCTTGGCCTGTTCGTAAGCATTTTGTCCGGTGGAGCCATCCAATACCAGCAACACTTCATTCGGAGCCTCCGGCAAGACCTTTTTCATTACATTTTTGATCTTTGTCAGCTCATTCATCAAGTTTATTTTATTATGCAACCGTCCGGCGGTGTCGATAATCACGACATCAGCTCCGTCGGCCTTGGCTTTACTTAACGTATCGTAAGCTACAGAAGCGGGATCGGCACCCATTGCCTGTTTTACAATCGGCACTCCGACCCGGTCTGCCCAGATCACCAATTGATCGACAGCAGCAGCACGAAAAGTATCGGCAGCTCCCAATACCACTTTTTTACCGGCTTCTTTAAATTTATAGGCCAACTTTCCGATCGTAGTCGTTTTCCCCACTCCATTCACTCCGACCACCATGATCACATAGGGCACACCGTTTTCAGGTAATTCGAACGAAGCGGCATCGTTAACAGTATTCTCTTTCAACAAAGCGACGATCTCCTCTTTCAACACCCGGTTCAATTCATCGACACCCATATATTTGTCGCGCTGTACACGCTCTTCGATACGTTCGATAATCCTGACCGTAGTCTCGACACCTACATCCGAGGTGATCAAAACCTCTTCCAGATTATCCAACACCTCGTCATCTACCTTAGATTTACCGACCACCACTCTGGCCAGCTTTTTAAAAACACTTTCCTTGGTCTTTTCTAACCCCTTATTCAGGTTCTCTTTTTTAGTCTTTCCGAATAATCCGAATAATGCCATTTCAATAAAATATGATAAAAATTTCAAAGCCCTAAAGTACAAATAATTTTAATATCAAGGCGGTAAGGTTTTATTAATTATTAAAACGGGCATACAAATTAGTCAAAAGTATTTAGCGGCAGACTAAGTCCGGCTTCCGGTACGACCGGTCAAACGTTTCTGACCTTGAGGCTCTTCGAGATATTCGGCCTTAAAAATCTGAACACATAAAACAAAGATAGAAAGCAACAAAGGTCCGAAAATAATCCCCATAAAACCAAATAAGGATAAGCCGATAACCACCCCGAAAATGGTAATCAAAGGATGTGTATCCGCCATTTTCCGCTGCAAAACCGAACGGATCAGATTATCGACATTCGCTACGATTACAATACAATAGACCGATAAACCCAAAGCCATCCACCAATGTCCGGTAGCTCCGATGTACAGAGCCAACGGAATCCATACGATAGCCACGCCGATCACCGGGATAACCGTAGCGAAACAGGACACAACTCCCCACAGAATCACTTCAGGTGCACCGAAAATATAATACCCCAACATAGCAATTCCCCCTTGAATGATGGCTAATAAAGGTACTCCGATAGCATTGGATTTTACCACCATATGAAATTCGTGCAGTACATCCCGCTTATTCCTCTGGTTAAAAGGTAAAATATCGATAATATAGTCCTCCATTTTCCGTCCGCCCACCAACATAAAATATAACACCAATATCAATACCAATACGTTGATAATAAAGTTACTGATACTCCCCATCAAGATTTGGCCGACTTTAGGCAGTACCGATAATAAAGCATCGATATTCCCTTTACTCAAAACATCGTATCCGGTCTTTTCCTGAACAAGCTTAGAAACATGCCCGATGGGCTCCATCAAACTTTTAGGATCGAGATTGATCGCCTGCAATTTACTGATTAAAAGCCAGACGACCAGAGATATCGGAATCAGAAAAATCAGAATAGTCTCGATTAACATGAGGGTAGCCATCAGGCTTTTTTTCATATGTTTCTTTTCTATCAGATAGAGCATCTGATTGCGAAGCAGGATATAGATGGTCGCTGCCCCCAGCAGTCCGCCTAAAAAAGGAGTAGCCTTGAAAAAGATCACCACTCCCATCACCAGGATAATGGTAATGAGGGAATACTTCCAATACTGTTCTTTTGTACTCATCTTCCACTTTTCTCTTGGGCCCATTCGAGAATAGTCGGACTTTGAATATTTACTCCGAATTTCCGGGCTTTCATCAAGATCCGGCGTGCCAGCTCTTCTTTTTTATCTTCAGGAGCATACCTGAAATAGGCTTCAGCTGCCCGGATATGCGGCGCATCGGGCATTGGAAATTCGCGGGTTTCGGGAATACCGAAATCTTCGTCTTTTAATTCGCGTCGTTCTTCTGTGTTCAGTTTATCGGCAATCTGTCCTTTCATAGCAAATTTCTTCAATTACAGAGGTTCTAAGGTTGCAAGAAAATAAACCTGACCGTTGCAACTTTCAAATTGTACGTTCGATGAGTTTAGAAAGTTATCGAATTGCAGGAGCCTGTGAGCACTTTTTTACCGTCACAGATGTACCCCATCGCAATTGAGAAGCTGAAAGATTTCACCGATCAGGAAGACCATGATCCGACACTTATCAAGCACGAAGAGAGGCCGATCGTTTTCTGATTTTACCGGAAAATATCGTCAGCGCAGCTTGTTACGGTTAAAATGCGGGCCGGCTTTACAAATAAAAAATAAAGTAGAAACGACGGTCAGGCAAGCTCCGAAAAGGTAGGCATGATTATATCCTCCGAAAGCCTGAGCGATGGCTCCGCCACACATCAATCCGATCCCGATCCCGACATCCCAACTGGTCAGATAAGTAGAAGTAGCCGTACCCCGTTGACTATTGGTGCCCAGATTGACGAACAAGGTATTGAAAGCCGGAAACATCGTACCGAAAGCCAACCCCTGTAAAAGAGCGATTACCAGAAAAATGACAGAAGTAGCTCCGGCATTCCACTTCACCCAATATGCACAGGCCGAGAGTGCAAAAAAACTGGCACAAGCCAGATACATCCCCAAAGAGATCACCTGGGTAATTCTCCCTTTATCGACCTGTTTGCCGGAAAAGATACGGGATACCGCCAAACCGACAGCCATAAAAGTGAAGTACAATCCCGAGCTCACCCCGATCCCTATTTCTTCGGCATACATAGCCACGTAACTGGTAGTCATCCCATACGGAATAGAAAGCAATAAAAGTGAAATACCGGCCGGTAATCCCTTTACAAGAAAAAAGCGGTCTAAAGAAATCGGTTCCCGTTTCACCGGTTGTTTAAAGGGCGTTTTTACTAAAGAAGCCATGATGAAGCCCAGACTTCCGGACACCAGCGAACAAGTAAAAATAACGGCATACGAACAATGTCCGTGCATAAACAATCCGGTCATCGGCCCGAAGCTCATGGCAATATTATTGGCCAGTCCATAATAACCCAAGCCTTCTCCCCGCCGGGAAGAAGGCAGGATATCTATGACAATCGTATTTCCTGCGACAGACACCATCCCAAAGGCAAACCCATGTACAATCCGTAAAGCGATAAACAAAACCAAAGCTCCGGCTAACATATACCCTCCGAAAATAACGGTGAAGACAAAATAAGCGAGCAGATACAAAGGTTTCCGACTGAAAGTATCGAGCATATACCCGGAAAAAGGCCGGATACACAAACACGCCAGCGTATAGCAAGACAAAATAAACCCGATCATCGACTTACCTGCCATAAACTGCTCTTTCAAATAAAACGGCAATACCGGCAAAAGCAAGTAGAAAGCAAAGAAAAGCAGGAAATTGGCTGCCAGGATATAACAAAAATTAAAAGAAAAAAGCTTGTCTTTAATCATAGCATATTCAAAACCAAATGCAAAAGTAATAATAATTAGTTCATAAAGTCCATCGACTTTATAAACATTTACTTTTGTATTACATAAATAATCCCGGCAGAATGAATTATTTTATGAAAAAAAGTTGCTGATCAGACTGCAACTCTCACACTCGGAGAATTTAGCCGGTTAGAATTTCAGGCTTCAAACTTATTAAATGAATCAGCTGTTTTTCCTATTTAAAAACATGAAGTACAAAAATATGAATTATTCTCATTTTTAACATTATATAGACTTTATAACTCTAATAATTTTCGAATCAGATATTAAAAAAGTTCTGGTTATATCCATTCTCAAGCATACTATTGTATTTTTCTTCGTCGAAAGAGTAGAGATAAGCTCCTTTTTTCGAAGTAGAGTAGTCCTTTTTACCCGTATTGATCAGGATATTCATGCTATGGATCTTCTTCCGGAAATTACGTTTGTCGATTTCACATCCGAAAATCGCCTCGTAAAGCATCTGTAAAGAAGGAAGCGTAAACTCCTGAGGTAACAGGTTGAAACCTACCGGACAATTGGTCGCCCGTCTTCTCAAACGCCCCAAAGCTTTCGTAACCATCTGGTTGTGATCGAAGATCAGAGGAGGCACTTGCTCCAACAGTACCCATGCTGCATTATATGAACTCACCGCTTCTTTATCATAATTACGGATATCCATCAAAGCAAAATAAGCGGCAGAAACGACACGGGCTCCCGGATCACGTCCCACATCACTGAATGTCATCAATTGCTCCATATAAACTTTTTCCAAGCCGGTACAATCCCTCAATACCCGTTCCGCTGCCTGGTCCAGATTCTCATCCGCCCGCAAAAAACCTCCCATCAGAGACCATTCTCCCTTACAAGGTTCAAAATTCCGCTTTAATAACAACAACTTTAATCCTTCCTCATCGAAACCAAAAATAATACAATCTACAGCGACTTTGAAATCAGCCTCTTGTTCATAATACCTTATACTTTCCACCTCGTAAAATTTTTTTACAAAACAAGCAAAAAAATAATTATAAGGCAAATTTTTTCTACAGTTAAAAGTATAAGATACACTTAAGCTTCTATTTCTCGTATACCGATTTGTTTCTCACTTTCACAGGTCGTATTCCTTCGAGTGTTGGTGTCACCGGAAGAATTGTCCCATCTTTACCGAAATACATCCGGTCGATACACACTTCGCGGTGATATCCGGCAGCTTCCCCCATCGTGATCCCTTCCGGCCGTTTAAAACGGTGATATACGATATACCATTCGTCCTTCCCCGGCACTTGGATCACCGAATTATGCCCTGTCCCATAAATTCCTTTTTCGGGATCTTTCGCCAGGATCAGATTTGATTCCGGTATCTGAATCGGCCCGACAGGAGAATCGGCAATGCCATAACGTACCCGGTAATTTTCACTGCGGGTATCGTCTTCCGACCACAAAAAATAATACTTTCCTTTTCTGAAAATCACACAGGTCCCCTCCCGGAAAGTTCCGTCCGAAGGAGTAATCACCCTCTGGCTTCCAGGTACGATATTCAGCCTATCCCCGCTCAATTCGGCCACGGCCATAAATCCGTTCCCCCAATAAAGATAACTCTTACCGGATACCGGATCGGTAAATACATCGGGATCGATATTCTGTCCCCCGCTCACCCCCTGAGGCAAACGGTCGATCAAAGGTTTTCCCGAATCCTTGAAAGGCCCGGCAGGATGATCGGCCACAGCCACCCCCACTTTCTGAGCTGCCGTATAATAATAGAAATACTTATATTTCCCTCCGATCTTTTCTTCGGTAATACAAGGAGCCCAGGCATTCCGGTCGGCCCATTTCACCTGTGAGGGCAGATCGAGTATAATCCCTTCGTCCTGCCAATGTACCAAGTCAGGAGATGAGAAAGCCTTAAAACTGTTTCCTCCCCATCCCTCATACCCATCGGTGGTCGGATACAAATAAAACTTCCCCGTTTGCCGGGCAAACAAGATCGCCGGATCGGCATGAAAATCACAGATCACCGGATTACCTGCCTCCGGATCCGTCCCCTGATAGATTGTCCGCCTGCGGGCATTGCCCCAATACCGTTCCAATCGTCCGGCTTCAGCCGCCGTCACCGGAATAATCGTTCCGTGCCGGGGATGAAAATCCCGTGCAATACGTTCCCGATTCTTCAACAGACTCTTGATTCTGGCATGGGGCAAAGACAAACCGAAAGGCTTGATCAGGTAACCGTCGGCTCCCGACTCGTAACCTGCAATTTTATCTTTTTCACTTTGTTTGGCAGTCAGCAGGAGTAATGGTCTCCCACTTGCAAACGAAGTAGTCCGGCATCCGTACCCACCCACACAAATCCTTCATCATCCTGCAACAGACTCCTGACCGAATTGGTCGACAACCGACATTTCACCTCTTCCAGCCGATGTAAATTAAACTGCCGTCTACGGGTATCCACCCGGTTTATGCCTCCACCGAAAAGTCCCAACCACATATTGTTATCCTGATCCTGAAGGATGGAATTCACTTCACTGTATGAAATTGAATTTCCCCCATCCCAGGACGAATAATTATAAAAGAAATCTGTCCGGGAGGTATCGGGTAAAAGACTCAAGCCACTTCTCGACCCGCCCCATAAGGTTCGGGCATTACGGTCTTCCGCAATCACATAAACGATATCATCCAGAATAGATGTGGGCAGGTTGAATCGCATTATTAGTCAATAAGTTTCGGTTATACAAGTTCGATTTATAAGTGACAAAATCATATCCGTCATACCGAATCAATCCACTATTCGTTGCAATCCAAATAAACCCTTCACAATCCTGGTACACTTGCCGGACTTCATTACTTGTTCCCCCTTGTGGTAAGGCCAAGATCTCGAATTGTAAATCCAAACGTCTCTGTTGCCCCCTAGCCGACTCTGTGTTTCCCATACTTAAAACAAGAGTGAAAACGATGAAATAAAATAATCCCGGATTTAAAATAATTCTCATATTCAGCACTTAGTTGACAATAAAAAGGAATCTTTATGAAGCGAAGATAAGTATTAATTTTGGCAAGTGAAACTTAAAATATTTAACAACCAGATTAAATTCCACTTCCTTTCCCCGGAATATATTTTACATACGCCACCAATGCATAAATCACATTTAAACTATTACACCTTGTCGTTTAAAAAAGTCAGAGAATTATTCGATAATTTTTTGTAAAGTCAGAAATGCCCGTATTCCTTTTTCAGTAAATAGTCTGTAACCGGCCGATCGAAGTATTTTCAATGCCGGTCAGGAATATCATTCCGAGCTAAATCTTTTATCTGCACCAGGGGGAGAAATCCTTCCAATACGCTAAGCAGGAAGGGCAGATCGGATCAGGACCGAAAGGACCCGGCCTCTTTGAGTATCAATATATAAGCGAAAAAACGCCCCGAAGGGCGTTTTCATTATCCTAAATATGTTTTCAACAATTTACTTCTTGAAGAGTGTCTTAAACGACGAATGGCCTTCTCTTTAATCTGCCGCACCCTTTCACGGGTCAGGCCGAACTTCTCGCCGATCTCTTCCAAAGTCATTTCCTGGGTATTGATCCCGAAGAATAATTTGATAATATCCCTTTCCCTTTCGGTCAAAGTAGACAAAGCTCTTTCTACTTCGGTAGAAAGCGATTCGTTGATCAACGTACGGTCAGCGATAGGCGAATCGTCATTTACCAATACATCCAGCAAACTATTATCTTCTCCCTCAACGAAAGGAGCATCCACTGAAATATGACGTCCGGATACCCTTAACGTATCGGCCACTTTTTCTGCGGGCAAATCCAATGAATCAGCCAATTCTTCAGGCGAAGGACGACGTTCGTTCTCTTGTTCGAAACGCGAAAAAGCCTTGTTGATTTTATTCAATGAACCAACCTGATTCAAAGGCAAACGAACAATACGCGACTGTTCTGCCAAAGCCTGCAGGATAGACTGACGAATCCACCACACTGCATAAGATATAAACTTAAACCCACGGGTTTCGTCGAATTTTTCTGCAGCTTTGATCAAACCGAGGTTCCCCTCGTTTATCAAGTCCGGCAAGCTCAAGCCTTGATTCTGATACTGCTTGGCCACAGACACTACAAACCGCAGATTCGCCCTCGTCAATTTCTCCAGTGCTTTCTGGTCTCCCTTCCGGATCCGCTGAGCCAGCTCAACTTCTTCTTCAACGGTTATCAGATCCTCTTTACCAATTTCCTGCAAATACTTATCCAGAGATGCACTTTCCCTGTTGGTTATTGATTTTGTGATTTTTAGTTGTCTCATACTATCTTTTATATACCACTGCAAACGTCCTGCAAAGGTATGGTTTTTTATTCATTAAGCAATTTGTAAAATTGTCCAATCTTAGTAGATTAACATTTTTTAATCCAGCAGCGAAAAAGCGAAATATTCAACTCTTCCCCTCGGACTCACTGCAGTAACGAAAACTCCCTCATCTCCGGCTGCTTTCAGAGCCCTCTCCAAATCCTCGCTATCGTAGATGACCATGTCGTTAATTTTAACAATAATATAACCTTCGGTCAACCCAGCTGATTTTAATTTACCATTTTTCAAATCGGTAATCTTAACCCCTTTATTCAGCCGATAGCGATAACGTTCTGCCTGCGTCAAGGGTTGCACCTCAGCTCCCAAAATTCCGGAACCGGTCTTCAGGCTGACATCTCCATAACTATTTTGCAAAACAACATCTGCAACCTTCTCTTTTCCATCCCGGCTCAAAGTCATCTGAATCGTATTCCCGGGGGTATATTGGGCCAACTGTTCCTGCAACTGTGCAAAAGTCTTCGCTTCATAGCCATTCAACTGCAAAATAACATCCCCGACTTTCACTCCGGCCTTTTCAGCAGCTCCACCCGGAATCACTTCCGCCACATAAATACCCGATTGCTCTTTCAACTTGTATTCTTTCGCTAAGGCCGGAGTCAATTCCTGCATCTTGATACCGATCATTGCCCGCTGTACCTTACCGTATTCTTTCAGGTCACTGACCACTTTACGTGCTACATTCACCGGCACTGCAAACGAATATCCCGAATAGCTCCCGGTAGGTGACTGAATAGCCGTATTGATACCGATCAACTCTCCTTTCGCATTCACCAAGGCACCACCGCTATTTCCGGGATTCACCGCAGCATCCGTTTGTAAGAAAGATTCCAGGTTCATTTTTCCCCCCAGCTGACGAGCCTTGGCACTGATGATTCCTGCCGTAACCGTAGAAGTCAGATTGTAAGGATTACCGACAGCCAGTACCCATTCTCCTAAAACCACATCATCCGAATTACCGTATTCGATAGGCTGTAAACCGTTCGCATCGATTTTCAACAGGGCTATATCCGTATCGGGATCGGTTCCGATTACCTTTGCTTCGAATTCACGCTTATCGTTCAAAGTAACCATCACCTTATCACTCCGGTCGATCACGTGATTATTGGTAATGATATAACCATCTTCCGTAATGATCACTCCCGATCCGATTCCCATATTCCGGGGCACTTCACGCATCTGGGGTTGTACTCCTCCAAACCAAAATTCCAAAGGATTTCCATAATACTCCTTTCTCATCTGTACGGTCATCACATTGACCACAGCAGGTACTGTCTTTTTGGCAGCCATTCGCAGGTCTACCGGCCCAGCACTGTCATTAAGTACGTCATTTTCAGATTTATGAACGACAGGACGCACAGCGCCCGGACCTACAATTTGGTGTTGCAGGGTAGATTGTATGGTTTTCGAACCGAAATTATCAGCTATAAAATAAGCAATCAGGCCGCCTGCAAGCCCTAACACCAACGGAATAATAAACTTTGTTATTTTCATATTCTCTTCCTGATTAAATTGTTACAATTTCCAATTATCTTTGTCGTTTACAATAGTAACAATATCTTTGCCAAGTGTTTATTAATAATTTCTTAATTAGCAAAGCTTAACATCACACTATGATTATTAAGTTTCAAAAATTTCAAGGTGCTGGCAATGACTTCATTATCATTGATAATCGCAATCAGGTATACGAATTTACAAGAGAAATTGTTGAGTATTTCTGTGATCGCAAATTCGGTATCGGAGCCGATGGGCTGATGTTATTAGAAACTTGTCCGGGTTACGATTTCAAGATGCGGTATTTCAACTCCGATGGCAGGGAAGCCAGTCTGTGCGGTAACGGCAGCAGATGCATCGTTGCCTATGCCCATCGCTTGGGCCTGTTTCTGCAAACCACCCGTTTCTTGGCAGCAGACGGTGAACATCAGGGCGAAATTACCCTCCAGGGCGTACGGGTTAAAATGAACGATGTATCCCGAATTACGGTGACCCCCGATTATTTCTTCCTGGATACCGGCTCTCCCCATTATGTAAAAGTAGTAGCCGATGCATTTCAGACGGACGTCGTCACAGCAGGCCGTATGATCCGTTATGCCCCTTCTTTCCAACCCGGAGGCACCAACGTAAACTTCATTACCCCCACTCCGGCATGTATCCGAATCGCTACCTATGAGCGAGGAGTCGAAGACGAAACCCTCGCCTGCGGGACCGGTTGTGTAGCCGCTGCCCTTTCCGCAGCCCTGTTAAATCACGACCACTCCGGGACCTATACGTTACAAACCAAAGGAGGTATATTGAAAGTAAGTTTCAAACAACTGGCAGACAACCATTTCACAGACATTTGGCTGGAAGGTCCTGCCGAATTCGTTTTTGCCGGCGAAATCGAAACACCCCAAAACCGAGACAAGAAAGCAATGTAAGCGGAGTGCCGGTCAGCCTCCCACCTTTAGGCCTTCCTGATTGGCGCAATCTTCGATTCCGGGAAAAATTTCATCAGGAAGGCTATTTCGCTTATCAGCCACAGAAATGTCAAGCCACGAAACATCAATCAGAGACAGGAGTTCGCCGATCGTTTTTCCGGCCAGCCGGAAAACCTTTACTTAGCTTCTTCGGCCTTTTTAAATACAGCGACTACCTTATTTTTAGACAGGAAAGAAAGTTTGTTGTCTTTGATCGAATAACCGTCTACACCATCCAGCATTTGGAAAAATTCCGTTTCGGTCTGTAGGTCGGGACAAGCCATCCGCGTCGCTCCCATCGGAGAAAATTTCAAACGGCTCGACTCCATTTCATAATTACCGAAAAAACGGTTACAGCCCCCCCTTCCGTTCACCCGGTGTTCGGCTTCATTAAACTGAATAAAAATCTCGCTATTGGGATCGGTCAAGCTCAATTCTTTATCGTTAAGCGTTTGCAATACCCATTTCACTCCACTCAACTTCGCCATATTTTTCGAAGAGTTACATCCGACAACAGATAACGCAACACATAACACGAGTAAAAAACTTTTCATGACTTTTTCCTTTTCAATTTAAACTATTAAACTTAAAATACCATAGCAAACGATACAATGGTATCCCTTAATATATCATTTCTTTTTCAGCAAATATCATGCCAACATAGTCCGTTATGTTCTTCTCCCTCTTTAGCTTCCCATTGGTTTTGCGCCTACGGTCTGATACCCTAACAATCTAAAACACATAACATTATAATCATACATATAGAAGCGGATATTATATTCGTCCGGCGTCTGATAAAAATTATTTTGCATAGTCACCAAATCAGGTTTTTTCTCCTTCGAAGGGACTACAGCGAACATATAATCATAATATCCTTGTTTCAGCTCGGCCTGCCCGACATACGCTTTATTCTTCACATCATAGTCCATTTTTAATTCAGGCAGCAACTGCCAGTCTGCAAATTTCCCATAGATATAAACTTCCGCTCCGGGAATAGGTTCCGGATAAAGAATAGCAAAATGGGCGACGATATAATCGGCTTCCAGATCAGAATTTTGTACATTCTCTGCCTCGATGTAAAAATTCCCCCCCCGATCAGGGGTCGGAATATAACGCTGAGGAACGGTACCAGGTACCAGGATGAAATTATATCTCCCTTCCGGTCCCTTCAATACATCTTTCACATAACGGGTATAATAAACCAAACTGGAACATTGGAAATTACGAAAAGGAGACAAACCGTTGAAAATATTATCGCTCCCGTTGCCATATACCAATTGGTTTTGCCGGACAAAAGTGGGAGTAAAATTTCTGCGGGAATTCGGATCCTGGTTTTGAGTCACATACACCCGGGTATCCCGCACCGGATTATAGATCTGTAAACCGGTATAGTTCACTGTAAAATTCAGTTGCTGGGAAGTGTACAAAAAAGTAGGATTCGTGCTATTCACCACAGATGCAGCGATACCGACCTTATTTTCCACGACAGCAAAACGTTGTGAAACAACCGCACTATCCGGATTCTGATCGTTGTATACCTGTAATAAATAGTTCCCGGACAATTTGATACCCACTTCTTCATTCGGCAAATTCAAGGTAAACCGGGTGTAAGGCACAACCGTATTGAAAGAGTATTCGTAATTATCCAGCGGATTACTGAAAAATCCGGTCAAATAAGTAAAACTGCTCAAATTGGAATTATTCCAATCAGGATCGCAATGAACAATTTTATAGGTATATGAGTTCGTCTCGCTACTCAGATCGTCGAAACTAAAAAAAAGCTGCTGTCCACTCCCCAACTCGATAACCGGTTCGGCAAAAGGACTGCCGACAGGGTAACACTGAACGGTTCTGATCTGGCTTTGCGCCGGTATCATATTCCCTATCCCCAGGATAAAAACCGATAGATTCAAAAAAAACTTCATCCCCAATAAATTAAAATCTAATTAACGACAAAATTACGTAATTGGTTTGTATATTTGTGCCTTAATTTTAGGAAAACTATAACACTTCATATTTTTGCAAGCCCCTTATCGGGGCGAGGTAAAAAGTTATGTGGTCAGTAATTGTAAATACTTAATTATTAATAATTAAAACACATGTCCAAGGTAATCAAATTAAAAAAAGGCCTTGATATCAAGTTAAACGGAGAAGCGGAAAAAGTGGTGCAACCTGCTGGTAAAATAACCAGTTGTGCGTTAAAACCGACGGATTTCCGGGCTATGACTCCGAAACTAGCAGTCAAGGTCGGCGATGAAGTGAAAGCGGGAGATGTCTTATTTATCGACAAAACACATCCCGAAATTAAATTCACAACACCGGTAAGTGGTACCATTGAAGCCATCAACCGAGGCGAAAGACGTAAATTACTGGAAGTCGTGGTCAAGGCAGATGCCGAGACCCGGTACCGGGATTTCGGAAAAACAGAAGTCAGCAAACTGAATCGGGATGAAATCATCGACAGGCTGTTGGAAAGCGGCGTTTGGCCTCTGATCAAACAACGTCCTTACGACATCATTGCAGACCCGATGAGTACACCGAAAGCCGTTTTCGTGTCGGCCTTCGATTCTGCTCCTCTGGCTCCGGATTACGACCTGATCCTGAACAATCAGAGCAAAGATCTTCAAACCGGTATCGATTGCCTTTGCAAACTCTGCAATAAAAATGTAAATCTGGGCTTGCAGGAAAATACTCCCTCCGCTTCTGTATTTACCAAACTACAGCATGTAGATATCAATTATTTTGCCGGTCCGCATCCGGCTGGCAACGTAGGTGTTCAGATTCATCACCTGAATCCGATCAACAAAGGAGAACAAGTATGGGTGGTCAACATTCAGGATGTCGCTATCATCGGCCGCCTGTTCAATGAAGGCCGGTTCGATGCACGTAAAATTATCGCCCTGACCGGTTCTGAAGTGACAAAACCCCAGTATTATCACAGTATTTTGGGTGCTTCTATTCAGGATCTCACCGCAGGAAAATTAAAAAATGCAGTAGAACAACGGATCATTTCCGGCAACGTACTCACCGGAACCCGAGTCGTTCCGGAAGGTCATCTGGGCTATTACGACAATCAAATCACCGTCATCCCGGAAGGCAATAACTACGAATTTTTAGGCTGGGCGGCCCCGGGTTTCAATAAATTCTCGGCTTCCAGATTATTCCCGTCCTTTTTATGTCCGAAGAAACATTACACCCTGGACACCAATTACCACGGTGAACGCCGGGCCTTCGTCGTTACCGGACAATATGAAAAAGTATTTCCGATGGACATCTATCCGGTATATTTGCTGAAAGCTGTCCTCGCCCAGGATATCGACCGCATGGAACAACTCGGTATCTACGAAGTTGTGCCCGAAGACATGGCTTTATGTGAATTTGTCTGTACCTCGAAGACGCCTGTTCAGAAAATCCTGAGCGACGGAATCGAACTGATGATGAAAGAAACGAATTAATTTACGATGGAAGATTTCCGATCATCACCCAATAGGAAGGTATCGGAGCTAACATCTAAAATTTAAAATCTAAAATTAATAAAATGAACTTTTTACGAAATTATTTGGATAAGCAGAAACCCAAATTTGAAAAAGGAGGTAAGCTGGAAAAATTCCACTCCGTTTTCACCGGTTTCGAGTCTTTTCTTTTCGTGCCGAATACGACCACTTCCAGCGGAGCTCATATCCGGGATGCCGTCGATCTGAAGAGAACCATGATCATCGTGGTACTTGCTTTGATTCCGGCACTTCTTTTCGGGATATACAACGTAGGTTATCAGCATTTCAATGCTGTCGGCGGCCTGGCAGACACCACTTTCTTCCAACTGTTCTTCTACGGTTTGTGGAAAGTGCTCCCCATGATCATCGTATCTTATGTCGTTGGATTGGGCATCGAATTTGCAGTCGCCCAAATGAAGGGACATGAAATCAATGAAGGTTTTCTGGTTTCCGGTTTACTGATCCCCATGATTATGCCTGTCGAAGCTCCGTTATGGATGGTGGCTTTATCGACAGCCTTCGCAGTAATCATCGGTAAAGAAATTTTCGGAGGTACAGGTATGAACATCTGGAATCCAGCCCTGTTGGCCCGTGCTTTCTTTTTCTTCTCCTATCCTTCTATGATTTCAGGAGATAAAGTATGGATTGCCGGAGACACAGCCGATGCCATCTCACAAGCCACTCCACTGGCACAAATGGCTCTGGGCCAACCCCTGACTTACAGTACGGCAGACATGTTCTGGGGATTTATTCCCGGTTCGGTCGGTGAAACCTCGGCCTTCTGTATTCTGATCGGAGCTGTGATTCTGTTATTGACCAACGTCGCCAGTTGGCGCACCATGATTTCGGTTTTTGTCGGAGGTTATCTCATGGCGCTCATATTCCAGCCGATTTCCGGTGTCGAAGCCTATCAGCAACTGTTAATGGGCGGTTTTGCTTTCGGAGCGGTATTTATGGCTACCGACCCGGTAACTTCCGCTCAAACCAATACAGGTAAATATGTTTACGGTCTGTTGATCGGAGCGATGGCTGTGATCATCCGTTGCATCAACCCGGGTTATCCCGAAGGCATGATGCTGGCAATCCTGCTGATGAACACGTTCGCTCCCCTGATCGACTGGTTCGTTGTACAGGCTAACATCAAACGCAGACTGAAAAGAGCGAAAGCCGTTGCTAATTGACGATTTAAGATTTAAGCAATCATAGATTTAAAAGATATGAATAAACAAGGAAATACCTATACATTCCTCTATTCAGTTGTTCTGGTAGTCGTTGTTGCAGCGCTACTATCCATCGTATCTCTTTCCCTGCAACCCCGGCAGAATGAAAACCGCCAAAACGAAAAGAGACAGAACATACTGAGTGCGATACACATTTCCTCCACTGCTGCCAATTCTGCAGAACTCTTCGACAAATATATCAAGGAGCAGTTTATTATAAACAGCAAAGGAGATAGAATCGAAGGCAAGGCCTTTGACGTAAACATCGAAAAACAATACAACCTACCGGTTGAAAAACGGGAACTTCCCGTATTTGTCGCCAATGTCGACGGAGCCACCAAATACATCCTACCGATTTACGGAGCCGGTTTATGGGGCCCTATCTGGGGATATATCTCCCTGGACGACAACAAAGATACCGTTTACGGTACTTTCTTCGACCACCAGGGAGAAACTCCGGGGTTGGGAGCTGAAATTACCACGCCTGAATTCAATAAAAAATTCCGGAACAAACAGATTTTCTCCGGGAATCAGTTGGTTGGAATTCTGGTCGTAAAAGGCGGGAATGCTTCCGGGGCGAATGAAGTCGATGCCATATCCGGAGGTACGATCACTTCCAAAGGAGTAGAGACCATGATCAAGAATTACTTAACCTATTACGAACCGTTTTTAAAACAAAAATAAAATGAGCGCATTATTTTCAGCTAAGAACCGGGAATTCCTGCTCGGTCCTCTGAGTAAGAACAACCCGGTTATCGTACAGGTCCTGGGTATTTGTTCTGCCCTTGCTGTTACTGCCAAGCTGGAGCCTGCCATCGTAATGGGGCTTTCGGTAACAGCCGTAACCGCTTTCTCGAATGTGATCCTTTCGCTGATGCGAAATACCATTCCGACCCGTATCCGTATCATCGTACAATTGGTCGTTGTGGCCGCTCTTGTAATCATCGTCGATCAGCTGTTGAAAGCTTTCGCTTACGATGTCAGCAAACAGCTGTCCGTATATGTCGGATTGATCATCACCAACTGTATCATCATGGGGCGTATCGAAGCTTTCGCCCTCGCCAATAAACCTTGGCCTTCTTTGTTGGACGGTATCGGTAACGGTTTGGGGTACGGCCTGATCCTGGTGATCGTAGCTTTCTTCCGTGAACTGCTTGGTTCGGGTACACTTTACGGTTTCCGTATTATTCCGGAATCGTGGTATGTACAGAACGGCGGTTGTTATCTCAATAACGGTTTGATGATTATGCCGGCCATGGCTTTGATTCTTGTCGGACTGATTATCTGGGTACACCGTTCCAGAAATAAAGATTTAATAGAAAAATAATTAAAGTAAAAATAAGATATGGAAAATCTATTAAATATATTCGTCCGTTCCATCTTCATCGACAATATGATCTTTGCCTATTTCTTAGGCATGTGTTCCTATCTGGCCGTATCGAAGACTGTGAAGACCTCTTTCGGTCTGGGAATCGCTGTTATTTTCGTATTGTTCATCACCGTTCCGGTCAATTATCTGTTAGACAACTATGTGTTGAAACCCGGCGCTTTACAATGGTTGCTCGGGGATGAAGCTGCCGGAATCGATCTGAGCTTCCTGAGTTTTATCATGTTCATCGCCATCATCGCCGCTATGGTACAATTGGTGGAAATGATCGTCGAGAAATTCGCTCCCGCTTTGTACAACCAATTGGGTATCTTCCTGCCCCTGATCGCTGTAAACTGTGCTATCATGGGAGCTTCCCTGTTTATGCAACAGCGGAACTACGGCAGTGTACTCGAAGCGACGACATTCGGTTTGGGCTCAGGTATCGGCTGGATGCTGGCTATCGTATGTATTGCCGCTATCCGGGAGAAACTGAAATATTCCGACATTCCGGCTCCATTACGGGGAATCGGTATCACGTTTATCGTGACCGGACTGATGGCTATCTCTTTCATGAGTTTCCTGGGTATCGACCTGAATAAACTGAAAGCTCAGCCGGCACAAACCGAAACGACGGCACAGGTATCCTCCTATGGTGAAAAAGAGACCGTCACCGGTTACCTGACTGAAAAAGATCAGATGGCTTCAGCACAAAATGAAGGCAATGCCGATGCAGAATAATTTAAAATTTAAAATCTAAAATTTAAAATTAAATGGTACTATTAGCAATAAATACAACAATCGTCACTACCGGCATTGTGGTATTCCTGATTGTCATCCTGATTCTGGTGGGTATCCTTTTGTTTGCCAAAGCCAAACTGACCGCCAAAGGGGATGTGAAAATCAGCATTAACAATGGCGACCGGATCATTACAACCGAACCGGGCAGCTCACTGTTGTCCACCCTGGCAGGCCAGAAAATATTCCTGCCTTCGGCCTGTGGTGGTAAAGGTTCCTGTGGTATGTGTAAATGCCAGGTAGATTCGGGTGCAGGTTCTATCCTCCCGACCGAAACAGGTTTCTTCTCCTACAAACAGCAGCACGAAAACTGGCGTCTGGCTTGTCAGGTGAAAGTGAAAGAAAATATCGAAATGCGTATTCCGGAATCCGTGATGGGAATCAAAAAATGGGAATGTACCGTAGTTTCCAACCGGAATATTTCTACTTTCCTGAAAGAATTCGTTGTAAAATTGCCGGAAGGTGAAAATCTGAAATTCAAATCCGGAGGTTATATTCAAATCGATGTACCTGCCTTGGATGTCGACTTCAAGGACATGATCATCGATGAAAAATACAAAGGCGATTGGGAAAAGATGAAAATGTTCGATCTGAAGATGCATAATCCCGAACCGACCTACCGGGCCTACTCTATGGCCAATTCCCCGGCAGAAGGCAATATCATCATGTTGAACATTCGTATCGCCACTCCGCCGTTCGACCGTGCGGCAGGCGCTTTTGCTCCGGTAAATCCGGGTATCTGTTCTTCTTTCATCTTCTCGCGTAAACCGGGAGATAAAGTAACGATTTCCGGTCCTTACGGAGAATTCTTCCTGCGCGAAACCAACAACGAGATGATGTTCATCGGTGGTGGTGCCGGTATGGCTCCGATGCGTTCACACATCTTCAACCTGTTCCATACGATACATACAGACCGTAAAGTGACCTTCTGGTACGGAGCACGTGCTCTGCAGGAAGCTCCCTACGTGGATGAATTCAATAAGATCCAGGAAGAAAATCCGAATTTCCATTGGACACTAGCCCTCGACCGTCCCGACCCTGTAGCAGATGCTGCCGGCGTGGCCTACAAACCGGGCTTCGTACACCAGGTGATCTTCGAGAACTATCTGAAGAACCACGAGAACCCCGAAGATATCGAATACTACTTGTGCGGACCTCCAATGATGATCCAGGCAGTAACCAAAATGCTGTACGATCTGGGAGTTCCCGACGAAAATGTTATGTACGACAACTTCGGTGGATAACCCCAATAAAAAGGGACTGTCTAACAATGAAATGCCCCCAAAAAGTTTTATGTCCAACTTTTTGGGGGCACTTCACTTCAAGAGTCCGGCAGCCTGCTAATAGAGGATAGCTCTACTTTCCGAAAATTGCTTTCAGTTTTATATCCAATTGCTTTCCGCGAATACCGTTGGCGACAATGACATTGTTTTCGTCAAGTACAATCACATGGGGAATACCGCAAAGCAGTTTATACATGCCTCGAGAGACATCTTGAGTATCCATCACATGGTTCCAAGAAAGGTGGTCATCCGCAATGGCTTTCACCCAAGGAGCCTGCTGGTGGTCCAATGAAACACTCAAGATTTCCAATCCATGCCGGTGGTATTTTTTATAAAGTTCCACCATGTAGGGATTTTCCGCCCGACAAGGAGCACACCACGACGCCCAAAAATCGAGGATTTTCACTTTCCCTTGGATGGAATACATGGACAAAGAATCCCCTTCGGGTGTTGGAAGCGTAAAATCCGGAGCCTTTTTGCCGGGGGCAAATGCAGCCATTTCGTCCAAACGCTCTACCACTTGCCGCGTCAGTTTCATCGCTTTGGCAGAAGCACCCAATTGATCGTATTCCCGCTGTAAATCTTCTATGTTCTGATATTGGTACATCCGTTTGTTCAACAGATAGGCAGCTAAAAAACCATCCTTATGCGCCTCCCGGAATTGTTCCTGTTCACGACCGGTCTGCTCCCCCAATTTCCCCATGGTTCTCATAACCTCATTCATGGTAGCCGTATCGTTTTTCTGACGGGCAGAGTAGTAACGGTTGCGCAATTCATTCGTTTGTCCGGCCGTCTTGTTACCGATGGCCTGATAGGCAGCAAATAGCAATTGCAGCTCCGGACCTTCCACTCGGTTGGCCTCAGGATTTTTCAAGTGAAGATGCGCCCGGTAATCGGCATTTTCAAGCAAAAGTATCGCATAGGTTTTCTCTCCGGTGATATAAAGTCCCGCTTCCATGGTATCGGGTAGTGAACCGGTCAACGTAAATTTCCCGTCCCGGATTTCAGCCCGCGCCAAGGTATCCGGTTTTTTATTCCAGCCAGGATAGCCGACGATGTAAGCTTCACCGTCCACTTTCTCGTCCAACGAGCCTTCTATGGTAAAATGCGGTTTCGATGTGCAAGCGGACAATCCACCGAAAAACCAAATGCCTAAAATTGTTTTTCTTATGATTCCTTTCATTAGTTATGACACTTTATTTCAACATTACTTTCAATTCCTTTTCAATCGGTGGAAAACAGATGTGTGCGTCACAGCATTGATAGCTGACGGTACACTTTGCTTCCCCTTGTCCACTACCGGAGATTTCGTACCGGAAAATGGCTTCATCTTCATAAACGGTGGTACCTTGTTTATTATACGACTTGGCGGAAGGGAGTTTCGGTTTACCGACAATCGTCCACCCCTCCGGCAATTGGAGCTCTACCTGCGTGGTAACAAAGGGATCGCTCTCAGCAACATAAGCATAAATGTGATAGCCCGGATGGATTTTCAGGCGGACCACAATCTCCCGGTTGCCGTTCGCTGCCTTTTCAAGCCCTGCAACCATCTGCACAGGATTCCGGTCATCCGTGGCGGCCGGTCGGGACGATGTTTCCTGTACCGGTTGTGCATAACGTGCGCTGTAATCGTTGGCAGGATCAGGTTCGCGAGTATTCACCATAAAAAGCCAGCCCCCGGATTCCGTAAAAAAAAGACGCTCTTTGTTCTTCTCATACCAAGTCCGCCACTCCTGCGGAGCTTCAAAGCGGCAAAGGGTATAGCGATGCAGGATGCGGTTGGCCTTTTCGGTCTCTTTCCCTTTTTCCAGCAACCGGATGGCAGTATCAAGCAAGCGTTTGTCGTTATAGGGAATGCCAAGGCTCTTCACATCTTCGTCAATACTCAGCACATACATGCCTTCACCTCCATAAAAATAATCTATGTTCTCACGGTAATAACGGGCATAGGCCGCTTCGTCCTCGCCAAACAAATCGAACAGCTCTCCCTGGTAACGTTTCAACATATCGGCATAACTCATCGGCGGTTGCGGTTCATAGTTTAGGAACATCTCTTCCCTGCGGTTCAATTTCTCACCACGCCTCTGTTTTTCCTGAACCACTTTTTTCAGTTTTAAACCCTCTGCAGCAAACTCTTCATCGCTTTTCACCCTCTCTTGCCAAGCTTCCCGGGTTGACAAGTAAAGCTGCTCTTTCACATATTCGCGGGTAGCAATGCGATCGTTGTATTTCCGGACGAAGGGTTTCTGTCCGGCAAAACGGGAAATGTAGACAATCGCGTTGGCAAATACCGTCTTTGCCTCTTCCGTCATATCTGCCGGCGAAGCGGCAAATCCCCAATGCAGGAAGTTCCCGTGACGGCCAATAGCCACTGCATCCAATGTTTTGGCGCAAACGCCACTGGAAATATATTCCGCGTCCGGAGAATCTTCAAAGCCCCAAGGACGAGCCACCATCCCTACCCGAAAACCTTCGTGCGTCTGATAACCTTTGTTCTGCACTTTCCACATCAGAACCGAATCCGGTACAGGCTCATCCATAAAATAGGCATAATGAAAAGCATCCGAAGGTGTCGGACACATGCGTACCGTCATCTTTACCGGAAAAGGTCCCTTGAAAATCGGGTGTTCTGCCCGCCAATGGTGGGCATCGGCATCCAAGCACAAACAATACCAATCGCTTTTCAAGCCGATGCCGCGCCCGACGGTATTCCCCACCTCGGCAATCGTGACCATCGGACGGTCAAAACTTTCCGGCAAATAGACCGCACTGTGGTAAGCGATTACTTTACCGGAAGCGTCCTTTTCCTGCCAAGCGGGTTTGATGGCTTTTGGCCGGCCATCCATCACGGTCACATCGTATGCCCGGGACATTTCCGGCGTCCAATCCTCCGCCGCAACGACTTTCACAGTCTGGAAATACTGTCGGAGCATCTCCCCGAATGCCGCTGTCCGATCGGCAATGCTTTTGCGCAAAGCCGTACTGTCGCTAATTGTTTCGTTCAAAACCTGTATATCCGCCGAACCGCCGACATACAGGACTTTCAACGGTTGTTTTTCTATTTTATCCGATGCACGACTCATCTGCATACTGCCTATCAACAGCAATATGCACAAACAAAATAGGTTTTTCATAATTTCAAAGTTAAAAGCCATGCCGGCATAGGAAACTCCTGCCGACATAGCATCTGTTGTTAAAATGGATTCTGCACAATGGCACCTTGCGAATTTTGGATATCCTGCTGCGGAATAGGAATGGCCAAACGACGGTCGTCTCCTTTCACGTTAATCTGTACCTTTTGGGAGGGGTCTACCCCACTCTGGGTAACCTTGTAAAATTCCCGTCGGATGGTTACGTCATCATCGGGTGTCACACTGGCAGCAAAACGCTTGATATCCATCAAACGAAGTGTAAAAGGCATTTCACGGCGACGTTCAAGCAACACCTGTTTTAAAGCTTCGCTCTGCGAAGCGGCGGTCAATACCGTAGCCGTTCCGGGAAGAAAGCGGGCTTCACGCAACGGTGCCAGTGTAACCAAGGCGTCCTGCCAATTGGCACTACGTGCCTGCAATTCTGCCTTCATCAGTACCAACTCAGCGGCAGTCAAACCGGAAATGGCATAGCAGTCATCATAAAGTTGGTTGTAGCGATACCAGTCATAAGCTACTGAAAAACGGCGATTACCATGTTCCACATAGAAAAGGTCGAAACGGCGGTCGTTCTTCCCGTCAACATAGCAATCCAACAATTCCTGTGACGGGGAATGCCATTGCGTCGCCAGATATTGCAGACGGATATAAATCCATTCTGACCATTTATAGATTTTTTGCAGATTCCAGTTGTGGGTTTCACAATAGTGCAGTGTATCCTCCGCCATCGTGCCAGTGGCAGGATAAGGCACCGGTGTTGCCCAATCCAGATTGTTATAGTCATACAGTCCCGGAGCTAATGCCAACGCCTTGTCCACGTAGGTAGTCGCATTGTCATAGTCGTTCATGTAAAGATACACGCGGGCAAAAGCTCCGTAAATGGCACATTTGGACGCCCTCCAGGCAAAGCCTTCCTGTACCCGGTCCACCACACAGTATTTTTCCGCCTCGCGGAAGTCATCAAGAATCCGGTCAAAGGTCTTCCCCAGCGTAGCACGCGAGATATCCTCTGTGAAAAGCGTACCCAAACGCAACGGCAGCCCCATCTCGCTGCGGTTGGCCTCACTGTATGGCAGACAGTGGACGGTAGCCAAGCGGAAAAACGACCAGCCTCGCATCAAATAGGCATTGCACAACGCCTCGTCTTTTTCTTCCTGCGAACCGTTTACAGAACCAACAGAGGCAATGATCGTATTGGCATTGAATATCTTGGCGTATTCGTATTCCCAAACGTTATTGCCTGTCGTTGTTTCCATAACTTCGCTGCTCAAGGCATACAAACTCATCTGATCAGCCCCAAAAGTAATGGGACTAGCATCGTACAGTGCCAAGGGCACACCGTAATCATCGGTGGCATACACTCCGGGATAATCGTATTCATACGTGTTTGTCACATAATCATAAAGGGAAAGCAATTGCGATACCTCGGTAATAGGGGCGTCGCTCGTTGCCGACGGCTGCTTGTCCAAAAACGAATCGCACGCACAGAACATACTCGCCGTGACTATCAGGAACGATAATTTCAATAAATGCTTTTTCATATCTTTTTCCTCCTAATTATTAAAAGTTAAAGCTGGCTCCAAAAGTAAAGCTGGTGCTGGGTTTGTTGGTGCCAGGCAACCATTCGGGGTCGTAGTTGTTTTTGTTGGCCGTCCATACCATTCCCAAGTCACGGGCCTGTACGAATACTTTGGCCTTCTGCAAACGGATAGAGCGCAACCACTGCTCCGGGAGGTAGTAGCTCAACGTGACTTCTTTTAAACGGATGAACGAAGCATCCTCCACATTGCCGCGCAAGTAAGGCAAATAGCGGCCCCAACGATAACACATGTAATCGCCCGGTGCCGGTAAAGTAGGGAAAGTGGTCCCATCGCTTTCCATCAACCGGGTAATAAACTTGGAGATCGTGTTTTTCGAATTGGCCAATGGAACCGATTCGGCTGTCGGCGCCCGGAACTTACCGCCGAAATTACCGGTCATATAAACGTAAAGGTTCAACCCTTTCCAACTGAACGAGTTCGCCCATCCGAATGAAGCGGGAGCAATGGTAGTCCCCCCGTAATACATCTTATCCAATCCCAAGGTTCGGTTATGCAGCGTCAAATCGTTGAACGTCCATTCATTCCCGTCCATAGTTTTCACGTGCGGCACTCCATCGCGCACTCCGGCATAATCATAGCTGTAAACAGCACCCACCGGTTTGCCCTCGATGAAATAACCGTTTGAAGGATCAGAAGCATAAGCCAATTGATGGCAATAAAGCGACGGGTAGAACAGTTTCTGTACTTTATTTTTGTTATAGGCAAACGTCACAGTCGACGAAATATTCAAACCAATCGAACGAACCTGTCCCTGACCGGTCAGTTCCAGTTCTACACCCCGGTTCAGAATTTCGGCATTGTTGAACCTTTGTTCTTTGCTTCCATATACGGAAGGAACAGTCACCGTTCCGATGATGTATTTCCCCAGTCGGTTGTAATATTCCACCTTACCGGAAAGTGCATTTTTAAAGAAAGAGAAATCCACCCCGACATTAGTCGTATAGGTCTCTTCCCAACGCAATAAGGGATTACCGTAACTGGTCACACGAGATACGTTAGTTCCCGTCGTCACGTTGGCACTGGTAGAAATCAACGTCTGGGGGGAGGTGCTCTTTTCTGCATTACCGTTGATACCGTAAGTCAAGCGCAGGGTCAGGCGATCCACCCAGGAAGAAGCGGCCTCCAGAAACGATTCATTGGACATGTTCCATTTGAGCCCGGCCGACCACATGGGCGACCACCGGAGGGACTTGTCATCGGTTACATAATTGGAACCGTCCGCCCGGATACTAAACGATGCCCCGTATCTGCCGTCGAACATATAAGCCGCATTGGCAAAATAAGAGAAATAGCGGTCCACCCGGTCGGAGTAAGTCGTCTGCACTATCGTAGCCAATGTATTGTAGTAATCAGGATAACCGACAATAGTCTTTGCCGATTCCTTGCTACCGTAGTAAGCCGGCAGGGAGGTGTTGGTCTTTTCATTGTAACCCACTACATAAGGATAAGTAGTGCCTGATGTTTTATATTCGCTGATTTCCATACCAGCCAAAGCCGTTACGTCATGCTTTCCGAACGTTTCGTTGTAACTCAACTGGTTTCGCCAAACGTAGTTTTCGTTGGAATTTTTGCTGCTGCGGATAATGCCTCCCGAAGGGATGTACTGATTTTTCAACACATCACCGCTCAAATCGTAGTCGGTATAGTAATTCACCATTTGGCGCACATAGTCCGTCTCCTCATTGTCGTACTGCCGGGTATCGGCGACATTCTTTTCATACTGGAACTTGGTATCAAAAACAAGTTCGCGCCAGATTTTGGCATTCAGCCCGACGTTAAAACGGTATCGGGTGGTTTCCGTCGTATATTTCCGGTTGCACACCTCGCGCAACATATTGTAGGAAAGATCCTTGTAAGGCAGGTTTTGCAGGTTCAGATCTTCTGCAATCAACCGGTTCCAAGACCCCACGTTGTAGGCATAGCTCCCGTCCTCTTCCAACAGCAGTTCATAAGGAGCCAAATTACGAAGTTCAGCGACCGTAACACCACTGGTTTCCGCTTTTTTCCGTTGAAACGTACCAGCTACACTCGCCGCCAGCCAAGGTGTGAATTTATAGGTATTATTAAAGTTTACCATAAAACGTTCATAGCCGCGTTTGATGGTAGCTTCATCGTTCTTTTCATACATCAGCGAAGCATAGGTTGTATTTTTTTCCGTACCGCTCGAAAGGTTGACATTGTACTGCTGCAATGCCTGTGTCTGCATCAAATGCTTCTTCAATTGGCTCCGATTGTCCGTCCGCCGCAAACGGTCAAGATTTGTGTTCATCTCCGCCTCGGACATTCCGTAATACTTGTTGGCATAATAATATTCCTGCGAAATGGGCAAACTGCCTGCAATGCTGGTAGGAGAAGGTGTGAATTCCGAAAGGAACCATCCGTTTTTTACAGCCATGAGTTCATAATCCACCGTCGTTTTGCTATCAGCTTGCGCTAAAATGTAATCCAGGTCGGGGCGTATATTGAAACGGTAAAAGCCCTGTACCTCTACATTCAGTTTGCCCTGCTTCCCTTTTTTTGTGGTTACAACGATTACACCATTGGCCGAACGGGCACCCCAAATGCTGGCTGCAGCAGCATCTTTCAATACAGTGACACTCTCTACGTCATTGGGATTGATGCTGCTGAAGGTACCCTCAATAGGAAAACCATCAACTACCACCAATGGTTCTGTATTGGCATAGAGCGAACTGGTACCTCGAATCAGGAAATTGACCGAGCCGTCTTCATTTTCAGTGGATTGCATCCCGGCAACTACACCTTGTAGCATATTGGAAAGGTCGGAAGAAGGCCGTGAATTGAGTACCTCCACGGATACTTTATCGAACGAACCGGTGGCCCGCTCTTTGGAGATGGTTTGGTAACCGGTGACTACCACTTCTTCCAAAGCTTTGTTTTCCGGTTCAAGGACGACATTCAACGTAGTTGCTTGACCAATTTTCATTTCCTGACTTTTCATTCCGATAAACGAAAAAACCAGCATTACATTCGGATCGTCGTTTACCTTAATTTCGAAACGACCGTCAACGTTGGTCGCCATCCCGGAGGAAGTGCCTTTGACAAGGACCGAAACGCCCGGTAACGGCATACCATCCCTATCTTTCACCACGCCGCGCACCGTCCGCTTCTCTGCTTGCGGTAAATCGACATTATTCACCGTCACAGCCCGCTTGATGGCAACGACGCCGTTCACGATTTCATACGTGTAGCCGGGACCTTCGAGCAAACGACTCAAAATCGTGTTGATTTCTACGTTCTGCAAATCAAGCGTGATGCCTTTGATTTGCTCCAGTTCCCTGCCGTTATACAGGAAACCGATGCCGGTAAGCCGTTCAATCTGCTGGATGCAGCTTTTCAAATCGGCATTTTCCATCCGGAAACGGGCAACGCGCTGGGCACTGATTTCCGAGAACACATTAAAATGACAGACCAATAGCAGAAAAAACAAACATTTCATCACCATGATGAGTTTTTTTCTCCATTGAAGGGAAATCGGCGCTCGTCCGACTTCCAAATTCGGATGTTTTTCCATAATTTTGTAAAACTTTAAAGTTAATAATCAGAGAGGGGATGACAGCTAATGTGGTAGTTACTATCGCTCCTCTTTTATTGTATAAAAATTGTATTTCCTTTCCGTTCAAAGTGCAGGGGACTGACATTCTCCATCAAGTCGAGAATGACCTGCAGGTTTTCAAACCGCGGTAACTTACCGGTGAAGACTTCTCTGCGCACGGCATCATTGGTATAAAACACATCGATGTGGTACCAGCGTTGCAGAATTGTGAAAATTTCTTCCACGGAGGTATTATCGAAGCGAAACTCTCCACGGATCCAGGCTGTAAACAGTTCTGTATCCACTTCTTTCACTTCCACGTTACCGGTCTGACGGTCGCACACCGCCTGCCGTCCCGGAAGAAGCTCTATGCTTTCGCGGGTGTGGACATCCGTCATCTCCACTTTACCGATGCAAAGGGTCGTTGCCCAACTGTCATCGTCGTCATATGCTTTCACATTGAAAGAGGTGCCCAACACTTTCACCTCATAGTTGTCGATTTTAACGTAAAAAGGACGCTGTGCATCGGGCTTTACCTCGAAAAAGGCTTCGCCTTTCAACTCCACGCAACGGGTATTGCCATTGAAACGGGTCGGGTATTTCAATTCCGACATAGCATTCAGCCACACTTTTGTGCCGTCTGCCAAAGTCAGGGAATATTCACCACCGCAGGGTGTACGGATCAAATGTTGCGAAACAGGCATCGAATTCTCGTCGGAGCCGGTATAATCTACCGTATTGCCGGCAATGACGACCTTTTCCTGTTCGCTTTCCAGTGTTTTCTGCATATCCGGCAAGAGTTCCACAGCCGAACCGTCTGCCAGCACCAACTCGGCACGTCGGATTCCCGGTTCGATTTTTTCAATGGTTTCTGTTACACGAGGCTGAGATTCCGTCCGGGGAAAGAGTAGCCACACGCCCGCCACAATCGCCACGACAGCCGCATAAGGCAGACTCCACCGCACAACACGCCGGAGGGCGTAACGCTGTAATAATTTCCGGTTGTACGCCAACGCCCGCTCCGTATCAACGGCCGCCAATTCATCGAAATGCCGCCGGAGAGCCCCCGGTTCCGCCAAACGACGATAGAGTTGTTCGTGGCTTTCCTCTTCCTGTCGCCACTCCTCCAGCATCTGCCGCTCATCGGCCGTCAATTCGTCCCACTTTTCACGCACTAATAAATCCCGTATCTTTTCAAACTTCTGTTGCATAACTTAACGCTATATATTATATAGACACAAAAGTTTAAAAAACGTGCAAAAGGAAACGAAAAAATATAAATTTATTTGAGTAATATTTCTATTCGCTGTCTATCCATTTCCCGAAACGCCCCTGACATATCAGAATAAACAAACTCAACCCCAATGCCGCTGTCAACTTCCGCCGGAGGATTTCCTTTCCCCGGCGCAATTGGCTGCGCACGGTTTCTTCTGTGATATCCAACTGACGGGCAATGTCGCGGTTGTCCGCTCCATCCAATTTCAAGATAAAGATGTCACGACAACGGGCGGGCAAACGGCGGACGGCGTCATAAAGTTCGCGATATACTTCCTCCTCCATCATCCGACCGACAAAATCATCTTCTTTCAGCATATCCTGATCCTCTATCGGAATCCCGCGCCGGTCGCGCAAGTAATTCAACAGACGATTGTGTATTGAACGGTATAAATAAGTTGTAAACGAATGCATTTCTGCCAATTGCCGGCGTTGTTTCCACAGATAACAGAAGAACTCCTGAACAATATCTTCCGCGATCTCCCGTTCCTTGACAATACGACTGCTATAGACCACCAACGGAGCATAGTATTCCCGAAAAACAGCCGTATAGGCCTCCCTATCTCCTTGCGATAATCTTTGTATGACAGACGCGTCTATTTTCATACTTCCCAGTTCAACGCATATATTTTAAATTCAAGGCATACATCACGATAAAGATAACAGCAAAAATAGCAGAAAACAACATACCGGCAAGTACCATAAAATTAAAACCGGCAAAATAAGGCAGCACAAACAACATCAGGATTTGAGCCGCCGTATAGAAATAAAAACCGATACGGCGCAATTGAAACATCAGAATAGCTCCCAGCAAACTAATCACACTCAACACCAGGTTTATGACAGCAATCTCTTTAGCATGTACAAAAGTGGCCTGTAAACTCGCCATGGTCGAACTCAGGATATCGGAAAGCACGGCAGAATCGCCCCCCTGGTCCATACCGTTCAGCATGGAAGAATAATGTTCCATCTGCATCGATGAATCGGTCAATCCGGCTGTAAATACGGAAAATAAATTGGATAAAGTTCCCCAACCACTACCGATAAAGGTAAGAATACACAATACCAATAAAAAAGTCGGGCGCTGAAACTGGTTCTGCTGTTCTTCAAAAGGATTTTCCATGTTTTTCAATTCTGTTTGTTCACATTCTATTGGGTACAAAGATACAAAATTCAAAAAATATCTAACCGATTACATCACTTTCAATTCAAAACTTTTCAGCAAATAAAAGTTTGAAATGCTTTGCTTTGGAAAAGGATTTAATTTAATTTTGACAAAAATATTTTTAACTACTTAACTATGGAAAGAGATACCGTTATATTTGACCTGATTAAAAAGGAGTGCCAGCGTCAAAAAGAAGGAATCGAACTGATTGCTTCTGAAAATTTTGTGAGTGATGAAGTCATGGAAGCCATGGGTTCGTGCCTGACTAATAAATATGCAGAAGGTTATCCCGGAGCCCGTTATTACGGTGGTTGCCAGATCGTCGACCAGACCGAACAATTGGCGATCGACCGGGCATGTAAATTATTCGGTGCCGAATATGCGAACGTGCAGCCTCATTCCGGAGCACAAGCCAATGCTGCCGTATTTTTTGCTTGTATGAAACCGGGCGATACTTACCTGGGACTGGATTTGGCTCACGGAGGTCACCTGTCTCACGGATCACCTGTCAACCTTTCAGGAATCAACTATAAACCGATCGCTTATCATGTAAAAGAAGATACCGGTCTGGTAGACTATGATGAAATGGAACGCCTGGCACTCGAACATAAACCGAAAATGATCGTTTCGGGAGCTTCTGCTTATTCCCGTGACTGGGATTATAAACGGATGCGTGAAATCGCCGATAAAGTAGGTGCTATATTGATGTATGATATGGCTCATCCGGCCGGTTTAATCGCCAAAGGCTTGCTGAACAATCCGTTCGAATATTGCCACATTGTAACGACCACCACGCACAAGACCTTACGCGGACCGCGTGGAGGTATGATTTTACTTCCCAAAGATTTCCCGAATCCCTGGGGATTGAAAACGCCGAAAGGAGAAATCAAGATGATGTCACAAGTCATCAATTTTTCAGTATTCCCGGGACAGCAAGGCGGACCGCTCGAACATGTCATCGCAGCTAAAGCTGTTGCTTTCGAAGAAGCGTTGTCTGATTCTTACACCGAATATGCAAAACAAGTGCAGAGGAACGCAAAAGTTTTGGCACAAGCTTTCATGGATAAAGGATATAAAGTGGTTTCAGGCGGAACAGACAACCATTGCATGCTGATCGACCTGCGGACCAAATTCCCGGAACTGACCGGTAAAAAAGCTGAAAACACCCTGGTAAAAGCCGACATTACGATCAACAAAAACATGGTGCCTTTCGACAGCCGTTCTCCGTTCCAGACTTCCGGTATCCGTGTCGGAACTCCGGCTATCACAACCCGGGGACTGAAAGAAGAGGATATGAAAGTGATCGTCGACATGATCGACCGGATCCTGTCGAATATCGACGATGAAAACGTCATTGCAGAAGTGAAGAAAGAAGTCAATACGATGATGAATCCCCGTCCGATGTTCGCCTGGTAATAGGAAAATATAACCCATTAAAAGCTGCCTTAAGGGCAGCTTTTTTGTTTTCCTCTCACTCCAGGATCTTAAAAGCAATATCGAGATAAGCATCCATATCGATCGTTTTCTCCCGGATATATTCGTCACTGCGTTTATGCCCCAAACGAATCACGATAGCATTTTTCTGAGGAATGACGAACATATACTGTCCTCCTAGCCCCCGAAACGCAGGAAACCGCATCTCTTTGTAATGCATAATCCAGATTTGAAAACCATAATAATCCAATGATCCGTCTCCGAACTCATTTTCCAGATATCCGGCTGGAGTTATCGCTTCATTCAGATAAGTTTCGGAGATCAGCTGCCGGCCGTTCCAATTTCCTTTATTCAGAATCAAACGTCCGAGCCGCGCCAAATCCCGGGCCGTCGTATTGAAACAACAATATGTTTTCTCATCCCCGTCTTCCCGGTCCAGGTTCCACAAAGCGTCGTTGCAGGCTCCCAGGGGTTTCCATAATTTTCTTTCAGCATATTCACTGATACTCACCGGGCTATGGACTTTCACTTCTGTCTTAAAGATCCCCCACTCATATTCCTTCTCTTTATGCACCTTATCTAAAGCTGCTTCGAGCACAAATGAAAGTAATTGAGTATCACCGCTTTTATAGGAATACTTTTTTCCAGGTTCTTCGACTACTTTCAAATCCATAATCAAATCCCGGATCCGATCACCATAGTAAGCCTGAGTGGTTTTCGAAATCAGGGCGGTATAGGCTTCATCCCAGTCCAATCCCGAACTCATCGTCAAAAGATTGCGGATCGTAATTTTATCCCCCTCCCCGAATTCAGGCAAATATTTGCTGACTTTATCGTCCAGACTTTCGATAAATCCTTCGTCATAAGCTATGCCGACCAGCAGGCCGACAATACTTTTGGTAGCGGAAAATATATTGGAAAGCTTTTGCGGTGTCCAATCTTCCCGGTATTCCTCATACCGGATACTATCGTCCTGAATGACGAGATAAGCCACCGTTCCGTATTTTTCGAGATACGCCTCTTCGTCGTCGGTCATCCGGTATCGATTGGCGTCCCTGGCCACCGGCCATTCCCAGCAGGAATCAGCTTTTCCCACCGTATCCGACGGAAAAATATAGGTATCCGAAATATCCGGGAACCAGTGAATCAAAGCCTCCTGCATATAAGTCGGCATCAGCAGAAACAGCAGGGCAATCCCCAGAAACAGCAGGGCACTGATTTTTTTCCATTTTCTGCTCTTCATATTCCGCCGAACTTTTCTTTAACCTCCCTTTTCACATTCCCTCAAATCCTCGGTTGTCAAACGTTCCGGTAAGAAACGGGTGACATCCCCGCCGTTCAAATAAATATTACGGACAATCGTCGAACTTACAAATGTATGCTCGGTCGAGGTCAGCACAAAGACCGTCTCGATACGTCCATCCATGGCCCGGTTAGCTTGTCCGACAGCACGTTCGTATTCAAAATCGGCCGCCGTCCTCAGGCCCCGGATAATGATGTGGGCATTCACCTGCCTGCAAAAATCTACGGTCAAACCGAAATAAGGTTCTACCGTCACCCGATCGGTATCTTCAAAAGCCTTTCTAATCAAACGAATACGACAATCCGTATCGAGAAATTCCTTCTTAACGGGATTGACACCGACAGCAATAATAATCTTATCGAACAATTTCAAGCCCCTTCTTACGATCTCTTCATGCCCGACCGTAAAAGGATCAAAGGATCCGGGAAATACAGCAATTTTTTCCATAGTCGAATAAATCAATTCGGCAAACATAGCGAAACAAACGTTATAAATAAAAGAAAAAGTCAAAAATATTGCCATTCACTTACAATTTAGAAGCAGAAACAAATTCTCACAAACAATTAATGAATTTTTTCTATATTTTCTTGCCACTTTATTAGAAGTTGTCGTTTAAATTTAATATGTTTGTACAAATCAAAATAACAAAATACAAACACTCAAGTTATGGCACAAAAATTATTAATCAGAGATCTTACTTTGAGAGACGGCCAGCAATCTTCTTTTGCAACCCGTATGACTCAGCAGCAGATCGACAGGGTATTACCGTTTTATAAAGATGCAAACTTCTATGCAATGGAAGTTTGGGGAGGAGCTGTTCCTGATTCAGTAATGCGTTACCTGAATGAAAATCCATGGGATAGATTGGAAAAAATCAAAGCCGTAGTGGGTAATGTATCCAAATTAACAGCATTATCCAGAGGTCGTAACCTATTCGGATATGCTCCTTACACAGACGAAATTATCGAAGGTTTCTGCCGCAATTCGATCGAATCGGGCTTAGGAATCATGCGTATTTTCGATGCATTGAACGATGTGAACAACGTCAAATCGACCATTAAATATGTGAAGAAATACGGTGGAATCGCCGACTGTGCAGTATGTTACACCATCGACCCGAAATATCCGAAACTGGGCTTACTCGACAAATTGAAAGGTAAAAAGAATCCGGAACCTGTATTTACCAACGCCTATTTCCTGGACAAAGCCAAACAAATGGCTGCCCTGGGAGCCGACATGGTGACCATCAAAGATATGAGCGGTTTGATCCAACCTTCACGGATTGCAGAATTAATTCCGTTATTCAAACAGAATTTGTCTATTCCGGTAGATTTCCATACTCACTGTACCCCGGGTTATGGCTTGGGTGCTGTCCTGATGGCTATCATCAAAGGCGTAGATATCGTCGATACCAATATCTGGAACTTTGCTGGCGGAACCGGAGCTCCTGCTATCGAACTGGTTTATATATTCTGTAAGAAATTAGGTGTCGAACTGGACGTCAACATGGAAGCCGTTGCTAAAATCAACAAAGAGCTTTACGGCATCCGTAAAGAACTGGAAGCGGTAGATGCCAGCAAGCAATTCCCGAATCCGTTCAACCCGTTGACAGACCAGTTACCAGCTGAAATCGACAAAGAATTCGATAAAGCGATCGAAGCTGCCAAAGCAAACAACGAAGAAGCTTTATTGAATGCTTGTCATGCTATCGAGGCTTATTTCAATTTCCCGAAACCCAATGAATTGGTAAAGAAAGCCGAAGTTCCCGGTGGTATGTACAGTAATATGGTCGCTCAGCTGAAACAATTGAATTCTATGGATATTCTGGAAAAAGCTATGGAATTGATTCCGACCGTACGTTTAGCAGCCGGATTGCCTCCTTTGGTAACTCCTACCAGCCAGATCGTCGGTGCACAAGCGGTTAACTGTGCTCTGGATATTAAAGCCGGGAAACCGATGTACAGCAATGTTTCCAATCAATTTGTGAACCTGGTGAAAGGGGAATATGGAAAAACTCCGGTCCCTGTAGATCCCGAATTCCGTCTGAAAATAGCAGGTACCCGCGAGGAAATCCCTTACGATACCAGCAAATACCAAATGCAGCCAAACCCCGAATTACCGGAAGCAGGCGGAGTGAAACTGGCTGCCAATGAGAAAGAAGTATTGTTGCTCGAACTCTTCCCGCAGGTAGCTAAAAACTTCCTGACTAAACAGAAAGTAGCTGCTTATGAAGCACAGCATAAAGCTGACGCACCCCAGGCAGAAAAAGTGGTTGCTGAAGAGAAGAAAAACGAACCGATCACCGGTAAGACAGTAAAAGCACCGATGCCGGGTAGTATTTTACGCTTCACCGTAAAACCAGGCGATACGGTAACCAAAGGTCAGACTGTAGTCATACTCGAAGCCATGAAAATGGAAAACAGCATCGCAACCGACTATGCAGGTACTGTAAAACGTTTGTTGGTAAAAGAAGGTACTACTGTAGCTGCCGATGCTCCGATGATCGAAATCGAAGCTTAATCATTATAAAGTCCATGAAAAATTCTTTCATGGACTTTTTTTATATCCATTCGTCCCAAGCTTTACAAGCCCAATTTGGGAAACATAACCTTTTCGTCCCCCTCGGCCAAAACAGCATCCAGGTCTTCCCCTTCCTGAAGGTAGAGGTTAATATTATTGATCCGGGCAAACTGATGACTACTACGAAAATCCTCATATCTTTCGTCCAATAATTCATTAAAACGGTCTGTCCTTTCTTCCGGAGTCATCTCCTCCCACTCTTCTTCTTCCAGGATATCCAGCAAAAACTCTGCCGCCCAACTTCCCAATTCCTTTTCTTTATTCCAATCCGGCTCGTAACTGTCTAAAACTTTAAAAAGTTCCTGCAAATACGCAGAATCCCCCCACTCTTTATAAACCTGGACCAGATCTTCCTGATCCGGATAAGCTACGGCCAATTCTTCTAATTTTATTTGATCCATACTTTTAGAATATTAATTACTGATTCAAAACTCCGGAAACCTAAAATCCCCCTTCCTATCCTACAGGTAATGCTTCGAATCTTCAAATTCACAATCATTTTGATTTATCAAAAATAATTAAAAATACAGAAATACCAAGACAAAAGATCGGAATTTAAAAAAAATCATACCCCCGGAACAATTAGTATTCAATTCAAAACTTTAACAACTTTTTCGGTATATGAATTTAAAATAGAAACACATACATTGGCATATTATTTGTATTTTTGTATGAGTTATTAAATTTTTCATTTCTACTATCCTATGATCATCGACACAGGCAATATCCTATTGATAGGAGCTGTTCTCCTTTTTTTCAGTATTATCGCCGGTAAGGCCGGTTTTCGTTTCGGAGTTCCCGTTCTGTTATTATTCCTCGGTGTAGGTATGTTATTCGGTAGCGACGGCTTGGGAATACAATTCAATAATCCTCATGGAGCGCAGTTCATCGGTATGATTGCTCTGAGTATCATCTTGTTTTCGGGTGGTATGGATACCAAATACACAGAAATCAAACCTGTACTGGGCCAAGGAGTCATACTCGCCACCCTCGGGGTGGCACTGACAACAGCCATTACCGGTTTCTTTATTTATTGGATTACCGGTCTCGTATCCGATTTTTCTGCTCTCACGCTGACTGAATCTTTGCTAATGGCAGCAGTGATGTCATCTACCGACTCGGCGTCGGTATTTTCCATCCTGCGAAGTAAAAAACAAGGATTGAAAGAACAACTCCGTCCTATGCTCGAACTCGAAAGCGGAAGTAACGATCCCATGGCTTATATGCTGACGTTATTGCTCATCCAAATTATACAAACTCCTGCAGGTGAAACAAACCTATGGTATTCCTTCCTGATGTTTATCGTTCAGATGAGTGTCGGAGCCGTAGCCGGTTTCTTACTGGGAAAAATGGCCGTATGGCTGATGAACCGGTTGAATATCGGCAACCAATCTCTCTATCCCATTCTACTGTTAGCCTGTGTATTCTTTATCTTCTCTATCACCGAGCTGGTGAAGGGAAATGGCTACCTGGCCGTATACATCGCGGGGTTGGTCGTAGGCAATCACAAGATTCAGCACAAGAAAAGCGTCACCACCTTCTTCGATGGATTCACCTGGCTTTTCCAGATCGTCATGTTCCTTACCTTAGGCTTACTGGTCAATCCACGTGACTTGCTGCCCATTGCAGGACTGGGTTTATTGGTGGGTTTTTTCATGATCATTCTGGCACGTCCCATCAGTGTCTTTTTATGCCTGGCTCCTTTCAGGCAAATGAGTACCAAAGCCAAAGTATATGTTTCCTGGGTCGGTCTCCGGGGCGCCGTTCCGATCATTTTCGCCACCTATCCGCTGATCGCCCAGATTCCCTATGCTTCCCTGATTTTCAATGTCGTATTTTTCATTACGATCGTATCTCTGTTGATCCAGGGAACCACAGTCAGCTATATGGCTAACTTGTTGAACTTATCGGAAAAAGAACCCAAACAAGGTAATGATTTCGGCATGGAACTACCGGAAGAAATCAAATCGGCCATGTCAGAAATCGAAGTTGCGGACAACCTGCTGGCCAACGGAAACCGTCTGATGGACCTGAGTCTACCGGACAATACACTGGTAGTTATGGTTAAACGGGGAAATAACTTTTTTATCCCAAGAGGAGGTACCGGTTTAGATATCGGTGATAAACTTCTTGTTATCACAGACAATGACGAAGAATTAATGAAAACCTATAAAAATTTAGGTATCAACGAATATATGATTCAAAAAAATTCATAAGATAGTCCGGGCATGATGAGATATATTCTGATCGGATGTTGTTTCTTTTGCAGCCTGTTCCTGTCTTCCTGTAACAGCACGAAACGACTCGGCCAAACGGCGACTCAGACGAGCCAACTATCCCACCAACTGGGTTTTAAAGTCAATCGTAAAGACGATCTGCGTCTTTTTTCGGAAGCGGCCCGATGGCTGGGAACCCCTTACCGCTATGGAGGTAGCACCCGGAAAGGAGTCGACTGCTCCGGGTTGGTGAATCAGATTTACAAACAAGTCTATCATCGATCCCTCGAACGTTCCAGTAGTGGTATAGCCACCCGCAACTGCCGTAAAATCATGAAAAGCGATTTAAGTAGTGGTGATCTCGTATTTTTCAATACTTCCCGGAAAAAAAGAAAAGGAATAAACCATGTCGGCCTATTCCTTAAAAACGGCTATTTTATCCATGCTTCTACTTCCAGGGGAGTCATCATCAGTAACCTGAAAGAAGATTATTACCGAAAAACATGGAAACAGGGAGGAAGAGTAAAATAAGCCTATTTCAATAATCTCTTCAGAGTCTGCATCAGCTCTTCCTCTTCGATCTCGCCATTCCATCTCCAAAGTTGTTCTCCGGCTTTGTATATCATCATCAAGGGGACAGCCTGCACCTGATAATAATCTACCAACCGCCGGTTAGCCGGATCATTGATATCGAAGCATTGCAAATTCAAATGCTTGTTATTCTCCAGCTTCCGGACGATAGGTAACATTTTACGGCAATGCGGACACCAACTCGCATAAAACATCACAAAAACCGGCAAATTTCCTTTGATCAAAGCCCATAAATTCTCCATAAATACTCTTTTTTAATAAATAACCATTCATTCAAATAATAATATTTCCTCCGTCTATGATTTCCCACTTCCCATCGATTTCGATCGAAATAATCATTTTTTCATCTGTCTCAAATTCTATACTCAACCGGGTAATCACTCCGGGAATCAAATGCAGACGCTGATCTTCGATCTCTATAGGGGTGACCTCGTTTCCTCCCTGCATGCCGATGCTCAGATAAGCCGTTTTATCCCGGTAAGTCGGGAAAGTATTCACTCCGAACCAATAATCACCGATTCCCTGATTGTCAAATCCGATTTGCTTGGTAATATGTGTAGTACCGCCCAAAATAAAATCGGTAGATACCGTAGCTGCAATATCTCTCACCGTCACCTCTATCCCCGTAACCCAGGCCGGTGGGTTCGTCAATTGAATTTCCAAACGCGACACCATCATCTGTAGCCCCACCGACACCGAGTCCTTCGAAGCTTCTACCCTTGAAGTAGCAGCCAGCAATACCGGAGGTTCTTCATGATCCACAATCGAAAACCAGGCTTGCAATTCCCCTTCCCGAAAAGTCCAGTTAAGTTCTTTCGGATCGTACAAATTGGCAACGAACAGATACCAACGGGGTGGTGTTTCTGAAGCTACCGGAATAACCGGATGCTGGCGACAATAAGCATAATCATACCGATAAGAAGAAGTAATCGCTGTTTCGTCGAAAAGAAACAAATCCAATTGCTCGACAAAGAAATAATAAGACCGGTATCCGGCAAACTCTCTCCCTTCGAAAACATAAGGAACTGCCTGCATTTTAAAAAACAAATCTGCACGGCAATCTTCCATGTTGTCATGTTCCCGCAGACAAGCTGTCAATAAAAACATACATAAACCGATCGACCAAACAGCTTTCATTTGTTATCAGGAATTAGCGGTATATCGGGTAAATATTTATTTTCCCAATAATCAAAAATAAAATAAGTCACCGCCAGATTAAAGCTGAGCCAAGCCCCGGGATCGTCATTAATCGTAGCAGTTAGCCGGATATATTTATCGGGTCGAAAAATCAACGGAGGCATATCTTTGGTTTTCTCCTGTCCGGCCTGTGTGATAAACGTTAACTGAAACGGAGAAGAAGTCGTCATCGTCGGCATTGTCACGGCTTGCAATACAACTGTATCTTTGAGTTCAGCATTTATACTATCCAGTTTCCAAGCCTTTCGGATTGTCGTCGAAGTTTCCGACACCGTTCCGTCTATACCGATTTCAGAAGCGATATGCCCGATTTGCATCCGGATAGAATCCAATTGAGCCGGAACTTGTCTCAATACAAGAATCAGTTTCCCGACAGCCCGAGACAAGGTAATAGAAACCGGCTCCATGAACTCGGTTACAATGCGTACATACACATTTCCCAAAAAATAAATATCCTCATTCCCGTCGTCCCTGCCGGGGATAACGATTTCCTGAGGTAAAGTCACTCCCGGAATCAGTTTTCCTTCGATCCGGCCATTCGCATTTCCGACGAAAAATAAGCGATAATCCCCAACAGCCACATTCATTTTAAAGACCTTATCATACCCCGTTCCCCCGCCTCCTTCCAATACTGCAATTCCGGCAGAATCCAAAACCGCCAAAGTCGAATCATACACATAGGTCTGATCGGCTGTCCGACGAAAAGCATAAATAGTCAGGGACTGTATATAATGTTCGAATTTATCCGCACCTTCTACAGCCATCCGAACATTCAGATTCGTTTGTTCGGGTGGTTCTATTTTGGGGGTCGTACATGCGGCCAGCAAAAACAATAAACAGACGATACTTTTATTTCTCATATTGCCAAATCAAATCCCGATTATTCCACCCGGAGTTCGTCACCCCCCTGGTTATATGTTGTAAAGCCGACTGGAAAGTACATTTGACCACTCTCTTTCTCCCTTGTTGGGACGGAAACGAAACCGATTCGCCGGAAAAGACCAATTTTCCCACAGTATCGTAACAACGAACCACCACCTGACTTTGTCCATATTTTTGTACAGACGGCAAGCCAGACATTTCTACGGTATATGAACTATCCACCTGCACGTCGGTCAACGATACCGACAATTCCGGTTCGATCGGTCGTTCTATTAGATTCTGGCGCATAGTGAATCCACAAGCCGTATTGGTCAGCACGACATCGATCCGATCTACACCGGCCGGTACTTGTTGTACCGTCACCTCTACCGCTGCTGTCATCAGCAACATTGCGGAAGACACCAACGTATCGGCCCCGACAATCACACGCCTGGCTCCCCAATAGATGGCAGGTATGGCCTGTTCGCCGGTATAAAAAAAACATATACTGTCCCGTGAAAAAGGAGGCCGCTCAAAAATCCGGTCCGTCGCGACATTCCCTAAAATAAGAACATCATAAACCCCCAAAGGCAAAGTAAAATCAATTTGTCGGGGTTGCATACCCAAATCGTAAACCATCTGACGAAACACCAAACTATCCCGATCCGGAAATTTTCGGAAAAAGAAAACCTGTGCACTATCCATGTGGGCATACCCATCTACTTCCAGTGTCACAGGCAGGGAAAATTCCTCCGATTTTACTTCGACAACCTGCTCCTCCTGACAACTGCCCAAACTGAATACAATTATCATCCAGACCCCAACCGTATAATACCACCCGATCTTCATTTACCAATTAACGATGTTTCATCTTAGCATTTAATTTCGTCCCCCTCTTCCTCTGACACTCCCTCCACCATTTATCATCTGGCATTTAAATCGTAATCGGTGGTTCCTGATCCACATTCCATTCGACATCGACATCGATCAGGGAATTCACATTCACTTTCCAGATATTTCCCGGCTGATCCGGGTCGATAGTAGCCGTCACCTTGGTAATGGTATTTGGTTTCAGCACATATTTAGGTAAAGTTATAGGTTGTTTAGGACCGTTTACCAGATAAAAAGTAGTCAGAAAAGTCGAGCTGTCTCCCGCAACGGTCGGCAGCGTCACATACGTCAAAGTAATGCTGTCTTTTACTTGTTGCCGATACTGATTAGAGACAAAAACATAACTCCCTGTCCTCCCCGGAAAGGTCCCGTTCATATTAAAAGAACTATTTACCATTTCAATATCCATATCGATCCGGTCGACAACACTGGGTATTTTCTCTAAAGTAAGAGCAAACATAGCGACCTTACGGTAAAGAGACAATACCGGCAGATTCGTTTCGGAAGTAGCTCCCACCTGAACCACATCGGAACTTCCCCAAAACAACCGGGAAGCTTCTTCTCCTGACCTTACCACTACCAGTACCTGATTTAAAGTACTTCCTGCGGTCACTCCCTGTAAAGAAACATTCGGCAAGGCATTGCCTAAGGAATCCTGTACATTCCCTACTCCCACGATTTTATAGTTTGCCAGCGGTACAGAATCAAAAACAAACTCCCGGGGTACAGTAAAACCAGGTTGAGTACTCATAGTATTTTCTGTCAATGCTTCCAGTTGGGATTTATCCAACAACATATTCCGGTACAGTACATAATCACCGGTTGTATTTTCCCGAAAAAGAAAAAGATTCAACGATTTTACGTAAGTAGTCAAGTTTTCTCCGACCACCGTTCCGACACGTCCCGCCAAAGCCACTGCGATATTTCCGGTCGAATCCTTCGCAGGAGGGTAGGGTTTGTAACTGTCATCTTCGCGACAGGCCTGCAAAATTATTAAAAGTAGTAATCCCCCGAATAAATATACTCCTCTCATTCTATTCATTTTTAATTTTAAGAGTATACTTCCCTGCTTCCTGAAAAGTTTCGATTTTCCTGTATTTTGTTTTCACAATTTTTATCAGATCGGTAACCGCCGGGAGTTACCTTATCGGCTTTTCATTACAGAACAGGGTATACCTTACACCGGTCTTACCGGAGAAACTTTTACTTCGTTTGTTCCTGCTGTTTATATCGGAGAATATGTTGCCTGTCAGCTGGCTTCTAATCAAGTCAGGGATAAAAAAGGGATATAAAACTTACCCGTGCTCACGCATCTTACAGAAATAATAAAAATCGACCAAATGACCATTCTTGACTGCAGCATGATGCAAAACAGCTTCCTGTCGATACCCCGCTTTTTGCGATACATGCATAGAAGCGGGATTCGTACTGAATACAATCGTGTACAATTTTTCGTAATGAAAATTTTGAAAAGCATATTCGGTGATATCCTCCAACACTTTACTCATAATGCCATGCCCCCAATATTTTTCCCCGATCCAATATCCCACCTCGGCAGTCACTCTTTCTACATCTCCTTCGGATCCGAATCCGATACTTCCCACCGCTTTTCCTTCAACCTCGATAGCAAAACGCATCGGTTTGCCCGGCATAGCTTTTACCATACTGATGTAATCGAATGCATCCTGTTTGGTATAGGGATGCGGAAAATTATCCATTAAGTTATTCCAGATTTTGTTGTTATCGGCATTTTCTGCCAAGGATTCACAATCGGAGTAACTGAATTCCCGGATGACATACCCTTCTCCCTCGATCCGCACTCCCTGTTTTTTTCCCTGTAAAATAAAGAACTCATCTGCCCCACTCGTCGATCGGGGCAACTCGGTTTTACCTGTTTTCATAGTTGTCAGATTCTTTCGAATCTCTCCTTTTTCAGATTTGTTTGTTTTAATTTTAAACGCCACAAACATACAGAGATATTTCATCGGGTGTAACTATTTTTCCTCAAAAAAAATTCATCCGACGAAAGATATTTCTGACATTCCGAAAACCGGATATTCAAATAATTTTATACATTCGCGATTTGGATGATCACGAACAGATGAAATATAAAACACTGATAATCAAAGGTGTTTTTCAATCACTTGACGAATTTGTGTTGCTTGCATCGCCCCACTCTGCCGCCAAACCATTTTACCTGCTTTGAATAACATCAATGTCGGTACCGCCTGTACCTGATAGGAATTTACCAACTGCCTGTTGACCGGGGAATCGATATCTATTTTCACAATTTTCACCCGCTCCCCCAACTGCTTTTTCAGGCCTTCCAATACGGGATGCATCATTTTACAAGGTCCGCACCAGGTAGCGAAAAAATCTACGAACACAAGGGTATTTCCCTGAATGATGTCTTCGAATTTTGCCATAACTTTATGCTTTAGGTCTGCTTATTTATATCGCAGATCATGCTGACAAGTTACGCTTATAGGGACTCTATTTTCAATCGGTAGTCGGATCCAAAATTGACGATATAAAAACCCTGATTTTCTTTACCGGCTTGACCTTCCATCTTTTGAAAATAAAAACGCGAAAAATCACCGTTACGCGGATAAAATTCAAGTGCATCCAGTGTCCGGTCCCGGTATTTTGCCGCCAATTCAATAAAATAAAGACTCATATCGAAAGCCTTATAGGCCAGATTATTCGGTTCGGTATAAAAATATTTCCGGTATTTTAAGGCAAACCGTTTGGCAGGCTCCGTGGTATTGTCCACATAACTATAGGTAAAGATCTTCGTATTCAGTTTGAAATAAGTCTCATGATCTACCGAAGTAAAGGCCTGCCATTCCGGGAAGCCGACGACGGTAATCCGATAACCATCCGTTAAAGCCGATAATACCGGTAATATCTTACTGACTTCAGCTTCTTTCGTAGTAGGCAGAATGATTATATTTTCCCGGTCGGGCAACAATTGCAAACGCAATCCATCCAACGGAACTGCCGAAGTATTCCAATCATAAAAATTCATACTGCCGATCCGATGCATATACTCCTTAAACAAGCGAATATCTTCCAGGTCTGAATGACTGACCTCGTTCCCTGTCAGATTCAGACAAACCAGATTCGCTTCTTCCGCTTCTTCGCGCAACCAATCACTCATCGCAACAGTCAGTGCTTTCATAGAAGGGTTGACCTGGATAAAATCAGGATACACGCCAAATTCTTCACTTCGGGAAGATAAGGGATAAATGACCGGGATATTTTTATTCGTTAAATCATCCATTAAGGCCTTATACACCGAGCCATATACCGGACCGATGATCAGGTCGGGATGAAACCGGTCGATTTCATCGACCATAGTATACATTTTCTCTGCACTCCGTTCGGTATCGAAAACCTTCAGGTTAACTTTGTATCCTTGATTTTTCAAGCTGTCCACCGCCAGCAATACCCCTTCATAAAAAGAAATAAATTGCTCGGAGCGGGCAGAAATCTGTACCGGCATTTTTTCCACCAGCGTATCGACAAATACAGGATAATCTTTTGCAGAAAAAGGGAGCAGTAAAGCCACCTTCACAAAAGGATCGACAGGCATCACTACTTCGGAGATATAATCCGGAATCTCCATTTTATCGGTAGCCCCGATAACAGTCGTAGTCTCTTTTTCCGGTTCTTGTTCCGTTTTTTCGTTTTTTTGCATCAGGGCATTTTGCAGGATATCGGTCACGGACGCTTCTTCCACTTTTTTCACGCTCTCGTTTCGAACCGGACGCTCAGGGCGAATCTCCTGCTTTTTTCCCACCGAAGCTTCGATTTCTTCTTCACCCAATACAGAAAGATCGATTTCAGCCAAAGGCAACTTCACCACAGCTCCTACCGCCAGGGGTTGATTCTGGGCATATCCTTCATTGAATTTCAATAAACGTTTCGGTTTTATCTTATAAAGCCGGGCGATGGAATAGAAAGTCTCTCCTTTAACCACTTTGTGATAATAAAATTTGTCGTCCTGTTGCACAAAAGGATCGGTATAAGGCACTTTCAATACCTCGTATAAACTCAACGCATTATCTTTCTTATCATTTAAACTCTTTACCTCGTCGATGTTCGCTCCGTATGCCTTACATATCGAATACAAAGTCTGACCGGGTTGCACGGTATGCAAATAATAACTCTTTCCCCGAATCACAACGATATCGTTGGACTTTGTTACCGCAGTCCCTTGCCCGATTACCTGACCGCAAGACCATAAAAGCAAAAACAGAAATAATAATTTTAGCATAGCTATTCCTATTAATAAGCAGCAAATTTAGAAAAAATAGTAGATAATTTAAAAATCTGCGCTATTTTTGCAAGTTGATGAACCCAGGCTTTCACAACAAAGGCCATAAACCAAATTGTAACCGATGAAAAAATTTCCGGCAAGACTCACCTTTTACCTGCTGAATCTGTTAGCAGCCATTCTTCTCGTTTGTGTGATAGGTTATTTTGTTCTATCCCATCTGGAGAGTTATACCCAACACGGACAATTTATTCCGGTTCCTGCCTTTAACGATTTGACAGTGGAGGAAGCACACGCGGTAGCCCGGCATGCTCATTTAACTGTTGTGGTGACCGACTCCCTGTATGACGATGCGGCCAAACCGGGAGTCGTGCTCGAACAATCACCGGTAGCCGGAGCACACGTTAAAGAAAACCGTCTGATCCATCTGATCATCAATGCCCATAACCCTGAAAAAGTGGTTTTCCCGAACCTGCAGAATGCTGCTTACCGGCAGACACTGCAAACCCTGACCAGCCGGGGATTCAAAATCGGTCATATCGAATATGCCCCGTCTGAATTTCATAATCTGGTATTGGATCTTAAACATGACGGAGAAAATATCGTTCCAGGGAGCTTATTGACCAAAGGAGCCGTTATCGATATCGTGTTAGGAAGTGGAAATGGAAGGAATACAGTCGTTCTCCCGCAACTGACCGGGAAAAATCTGCAGGAAGCCCTGGATATCCTTCGTAAATCTTACCTGAATCTCGGCGAAGTACTCCCGGATGCCAGTATAAAGAGTAAAAACGATGCCTACTCGGCTGTCATCTACGAACAGGATCCTTTGGGCGAGACGACAGTCGAAGGAGGTACTTATGTCAACCTGCATATCACCCTACAAAAAGATAAAATTGCAGCACTCGACTCCTTGATGGTTACCGAATAAAAACGTGAACTAAAACAGCATCCTATGCCCGAATTTGAAGAAGAGGAAGAATTATTGGAAGAAGAAGAGGAAGGACAAGCATCCGAAATGTACGAACACCACCGGATCGAAGCGGATAATGGCCAGAATCTGCTCCGGGTGGATAAATTTCTGATGTCACGTCTGCCGAATGCTTCCCGCACAAAAATTCAGGAAGCTGCCGATGCCGGAAATATTCTGGTAAACGGGAAGGCTGTCAAATCGAGTTATAAGGTAAAACCCAAAGATATCGTATCGGTCGTCATGGCCTATCCCCGTCGGGAAATCGAGATCATACCGGAAAATATCCCCCTGAACATCGTTTACGAAGACGACGACCTGATGGTAGTCAATAAACCCGCCGGGATGGTAGTACATCCCTCCTACGGGCATTATACGGGCACTTTGGTGAACGCTCTGGCCTGGCACCTGAAAGGTAATCCGCTTTTTAAAGACAATAACGATCCGCGTCCCGGATTAGTCCACCGGATCGATAAGGACACGTCGGGATTATTGGTCATCGCCAAAACCGAAAAGGCCAAAACCCATCTGGGATTACAATTTTTCAACAAGACTTCCGACCGGAAGTATGTAGCCGTTTGTTGGGGTAACCTGGAAGACGAAACCGGAACGATCACCGGACATATCGGGCGCAACCTGACCAACCGCAAAGTCATGGCCTGTTTTCCGGACGGCAGTCATGGCAAACACGCCGTAACGCATTACCGGGTATTGGAACGCCTGGGCTATGTGAACGTAGTTGAATGTATTTTGGAAACCGGCCGAACCCATCAGATCCGTGCTCATTTCAAATATATCAAACACCCGCTTTTCAACGATAAAGAATACGGGGGAAATGAAATTCTGAAAGGTACCACCTTTGCCAGGTACAAACAGTTTGTCAACAACTGCTTCGAAATTTGTCCCCGACAGGCACTGCATGCGAAAACCCTGGGATTCGAACATCCCACCACAGGTGAACGCCTGTCGTTCGACTCGGAAATCCCGGACGATATGCAGCAACTGATACAAAAATGGCGGGCATATATCCAATCCCGGGAAGAATAACAGGGATTCCGAGACGGTTCTTCCATCCCACTTTTTCTCAAACAAATCGTTCGGGCAACCAATCACCAGGCATTTCCCGTCAGGCCATACTCCCGCCCTCTTTCTCTACATAATGTAACAATATGACAACCATTTCACCGCATCAGCCGACACTAGCAAAAATAAACCCTACCTCACAGTAAGTCTTTCCGGAATTTAAGTTCCACAAAAGTGAGATTTAAACTTTCAGGCAACCTCTTCGGCAAAAATTTTTCTGTCAAGACATCCGGTTTTTATAATCTTCGTAACCGAATTTACGAACCAGACGAAAACCGGTCTCAGGATTCCAAATTCCGATGGAAGGATGGGTGACCCCGTTGAACATGGTCGTTTTGACCATCGTATAATGAATCATATCGCGAAAAACGATACGATCTCCGACCCGGGGCTCACGTCCCCCGTCAAAAGCCCAATCTCCATAGTAATCACCGGCCAGACAACTGTTTCCTCCCATCCGCCAACGTTTTTCCCCTTCGGCAGGTTCATGAGTGCCTAAAATAGCCGGCTTATAGGGCATTTCGAGACAATCGGGCATGTGACAGGCAAAAGAAACATTCAACATCAAAGTATCGACACCTCCGTTACTGACTTTATCTTCGACAGTGGCCACCAGACAACCGGTATCCCAGGTAAATGCACTACCCGGCTCGAGAATGATCCGTAAATGCGGATAACGCGAACGAAAATCACACAAGATATGAATCAGTTCCTCCTCATCGTAATCTTTATGAGTCATCAAATGTCCTCCCCCCATATTCAACCATTTGATTTGCGGGAAAAACCGGCCGAATCGTTCTTCGACAGCAGCCAGCGTACCTCTCAAATCATCCGGACGGGATTCACACAACGAATGAAAATGTAAACCATCGATTCCTTCCGGTAAATGAGTCAGGTCGGTAGCCAATATGCCCAGACGGGAAGTGGGACTGGCCGGATTGTATAAATCGGTTTCAACAGTAGAAAATTCCGGGTTTACCCGCAGCCCACAAGAGACACCTGCCCGATGGGCCCGCCGTCCGAAACGCTCGTATTGTCCCAACGAATTAAAAGTGATGTGGTTGCTGCAATTCAATATCTCGTCGATCTCTCCTTCAGTATACACCGGAGCATAAGTATGAGCCGGAGCGCCATATTCTTCAAAAACAAGACGAGCCTCCGCCAGCGAACTGGCAGTGGCTCCATCCGAATGTCTGCTGAGTTCCGGAAAAATACTCCACATAGCGTTGGCCTTCAAAGCTACGATAATCTCTGCTCCGGTAGCCTTCCTCACCTTGTCGATCACCCTCAGGTTGTCTGCCAGCAAAGTTTCATGCAATACATAGCAAGGAGAGGGGACAGTGGATAAATCCCAGTTGCTCAGAATCGTATCCTTATCGATCATACTTCCAGGTCGATATCGAATTTTTCAACCCAAGGCAATCCTTGTTCTCCTAATTCTGCCAGGAATGGATCCGGATCGAATTGTTCCACATTATACACTCCTGCGCCTTTCCAAAGTCCTTTTGCAAACATCGCGGCTCCCAGGGCAGCCGGAACACCGGTGGTGTAGCTGACAGCCTGTGTACCGGTTTCTTTGAAAGCAGCTTCGTGGTCACAATTGTTATAAATATAATAAGTATGTTCTTTGCCGTCTTTGAGCCCTTTAATGCGGCAACCGATCGAAGTCTCGCCATGATAGTTGTGGCCTAAGGATTTCGGATCGGGCAATACGGCTTTCAGGAATTGCAAAGGTACGATCTTCACTCCGTTGAATTCCACCTCGTCGATACGAGCCATACCGATATTCTGAATCACCCGCAAATGGGTCAGGTATTCCTGTCCGAAGGTCATCCAGAAACGAGCCCGTTTGATGGTCGGAAAATTCTTGACCAGAGATTCCAGTTCCTCATGGTACAACAGATAAGACTCTCTTTCCCCGATATTCGGATAAGTCAAGGTCTTATGAATTTCGAGCGGTCCTGTCTTGACCCATTGTCCGTTTTCATAAAAACGTCCGTTTTGGGTGATCTCCCGAATATTGATTTCCGGATTGAAGTTGGTAGCAAAAGCCATTCCGTGATTTCCGGCATTACAATCTACGATATCCAGATATTGAATTTCATCGAAGTGATGTTTGGCAGCATAAGCGGTAAAGATCGCCGATACGCCCGGATCGAATCCACATCCCAAAATAGCGGTCAATCCTTTTTCTTTAAAGCGTTCATGGTATGCCCATTGCCAGCTATATTCGAAATGTGCTTCATCTTTAGGCTCGTAATTAGCCGTATCCAAATAGTTCACTCCGGCTTCCAGACAAGCTTCCATAATCGTCAGGTCCTGATAAGGAAGAGCAACATTAATCACAATATCCGGCTTGAATGAACGCATAAGTCCGGTCAATTCCTCAACATGATCTGCATCCACCTGAGCGGTCTGAATACGATTACCCCCTACGGCTGCAGCAATCTCGTCGCATTTCGATTTGGTGCGGCTGGCCAGCATAATATCGGTAAAAACCTTATTCTTTGCAACTTTATGCGCAACAACGGTACCAACGCCTCCGGCACCGATAATTAAAACTCGACACATGGACAATTTTTTTTTAAGTTATTACTAGTTGAGCAAAGATACAATATTTTTTGATCCAAAAAACATTTTTCATTCCAAGTCATTCAAGTAAAACAGCAATAAAATAGGATGATCTCCCTATATAGGACTGTATACCCTTTATTTTTTTTAATTCGACCCCCTCCTCACTGATAACATCAGGATGAGAAGAATAACCAAACAACCGGACAAATAGGCCAAACTAACACTCCTCATACCAACATTCTTTTTCCGGGCCCTGGACCCGACAACATTTTATCTTGACTATCTCCGAACTCGACTCCTCCGTGTATGAACTAGGCTGTCCTTTAGAGACTTTCCCATGAAACAACCCAACCTGAAGTCCAACATCCCAGGTCCATCCCGGTTCTGTCGTAGAATATTTCCGGCCAGTGGCAATTTGTTTTTCTCCTATTTGAAAATTGTGTATACCATCTGTCTCTATAGTAGCTAATGCTTCAATATTTTTAAAAATCAGACCATTCGACTTTTTAGTTGAAAAGTCGATATGTAAACACCTACCTATCCCCAATACAGGAATAATTTGTTTTTCATTTTTTTAATTATTGATTGATTTGAGCACAAATAAAAAATGAAAACAAATTTATATTCTATACCATGACGGAATCACTTCAATATTTTTCCGCTAATGAGCAATAAGGTCAGTTCGGAGATTTTTGCCTGATAGAGGGCAGAAACTTTACGGTCGACGGCATCGATATAACTGCGCTGAAATTCCCTGAATTCGATTCCCGGCAAGGTTCCCAATTTATACTTTTCGAGTGCCGCATCGAGGTTATCGAAAGCAACCCGTTCGCTTTCTTCCTCAAAGCTTACGATCTGCAGGTTATTCTCGTAGGTATTGTAGAGCTGTGCCAAATCGGCTTTTACCTGCTGTTCCGCTTCCTGATAAGAAAGGGCGGCATTTTCCATATCCAATTTCGCATTTCTGATCTTCCTCCGGTTTTCCAATCGGTTAAAAATATCCACACTCAAGGAAAAACCCCAATACGGACCGTTCGAACGGTTGAGGGAAGTGACCGAGGCCGGAGATTTGGTGCGGTTGTAGTTATATCCGGCATCGAAATCCAATTTAGGGAACAAAGCGGCCCGGGCGATCTTCATGTCCAATTCAGAGACTTTCCGGTCCCGGCGTCCGATTTGCAGGGTCGTATTGTATTGCAACAGATCGGTCAACAAATCCTGATATTGCAAAGGCATATGCAGCCGGATAGAATCATCTACGTACATATGTTTTTGCAGATCGGTATTCATGATAGTATTCAGTGAAATATAAGCACTTTTCAACAATTCTTTTTCTTTCATATAATTCGAACTGTCGGCATTTAAATCGAGCTTTGCCTGTTGGGCCTCCAAACCCGACAATACTCCGATCACATATTTATCACGGGCCTCGGCGTAACGGGCACTCGACAACTCCAAAGAATGCCGTGCAGCTTCGAGCTTACTGTGCTGACGTACAACATCGTAATAATAAGAACTTACTTCGACGATCAGGTTCTCGACAGCTGCCTTGGTATTCAGTTCGCCGATCGCCAGCATTTCGGCATAACGATTGTGAGTCATAAACATTTCCATACCGTCGAACAAACGCCAGTTGAGAGAAACTCCGGCACTCAAAGCATCCGAACGGGAATTATCGGCCCTTCTGTCTTCTCCGTCGGAGACCACTTTACTATCGGTAATCGATTGTTTCTGGGCAGCATCGATACCGATAGTCGGAAGAAAAGGCCCGTAATTCAGGTTATTTTCAGCCTGCCGTTGTTGATTGCGGATAATTTTGATCGAATAATTCGATTCCAACGCCCGGGCGATACAACTATCCAATGTAATTTTAACCTGGGCAGAAGAAAACCCTGGAATAAAAAATAAAAAACAAACGATGAAGAATAGTAAACTATATTTTCCCATAATCATAATCAAAAAATTCTTTACTCTTTATGCTCTTCCCCGATCACGTTCACCTTTTCTGTCGACAGATAAGAATAAATCGCCGGAATCACGAACAAGGACAAGAAAGTAGCACATACCATCCCACCGACAACGGCGATCCCCATAGCCACCCGGCTTTCAGCACCGGCACCGGTAGCAATAGCCATCGGGAGAATACCCAAAACCGTCGACAAACTCGTCATCAGAATCGGCCGGAAACGAGCGACTGCAGCATTTTTCACAGCTATCAGCATCGGTTCACCCATCGCTTTCCGCTGGTTGGCAAACTCTACAATCAGAATACCGTTCTTCGACACCAGCCCGATCAACATGATTACACCGATCTGGCTGAAAATATTCATAGTCTGATCGAAATACCACAAGGACACCATCGCCCCGATCAACGCCAAAGGCACAGTAAACATGATGATCAGGGGATCCCGGAAACTCTCGAACTGAGCCGATAAAACCAGGTAAATGAATATCAATGCCAATACAAAAGCAAACATCAGACTGGACGAACTTTCCACAAAATCCTTCGAACTACCGGAAAGTGTCGTCTTAAAATTATCGTCTAACACATCGGCAGCAATCCGGTCCATTTCAGCCAATCCCTCTGATATCGTTTTTCGTTTAGCCAATCCAGCCGAAACCGTAGCGGCCACAAAACGGTCGTAGCGATACAATTGCGGAGGCATAGAACTCTCGGAAGTCGTCACCAGATTGTCCAATGCAATCAATTCACCATTATTATTCCGTACATAGATATTCTGTAAATCAGAGGGTTTATTCCGGTTTTCGCGGTCGATCTGACTCAATATCTGATATTGCTTCCCGTTCAGGATGAAATAACCGACCCGCTGTTCACTCATGGTCAGCTGCAAAGTCTGTGCGATATTCTGCATAGAAACGCCCAATACGGCAGCTTTATCCCGGTCGATATTGATGGTCAATTCGGGTTTGGTAAATTTAAGGTTCAAATCGGCCACCGAGAATACCGGACTTTTATTCACTTCGTCCATAAAGCGGGGCAATACCCGTTTCAGGTCGTCGAGGTTCTTGGCCTGAATAACGTATTCTACCGGCAAGCCTCCGCGACGTCCGCCAAAAGTCTGCTGTTGTGAAACCATCGTCCGGGCTCCGGTGAAATTACGTACCTGTACTCCCAATTCATCGGCAATCTCCTGTTGGGTACGTCCCCGTTCTTCGGGATCTACCAACCAAAGGTTCAAGTTGGAACGATTGGTATTTCCCCCACCGATCATTTCGATTATCTTTTCCTGTTCAGGGACCTCTTGTTCGATATAACTACTCAACTCATCGGCATATCGGCTCATATACTCGAACGTAGCGCCTTCCGGAGCCGTAGAGGTGATCCGGATATTCGAACGGTCTTCGAGGGGAGCCATTTCCGAAGGAATAGCCTGCCACAACAACCAGATCACCACGCCCGAACCGATCAGTATCAAAGGAGCGATCCACCGGTATTTCATAAAACCTTCCAATGCCCGGCGATAGTAGTTGACCATACCGTCGAAGAAAGGTTCTGTCGTACGGTAAAACCAGTTATCGGTGACATTGCGGGTAAGCAACTTGGTGGAAATCATCGGGGTAAAAGTCAGTGCGACAAATGAAGAAATAATGACCGCCCCGGTAATCACGATACTGAATTCCCGGAACAACCGCCCGGTCGTCCCCTGCAAAAAGACAATCGGGAAAAACACAGCCACCAAGGCTATAGTGGTAGCGATAACTGCAAAGAAGATCTCATTCGACCCCTTGAAACCGGCTTCGAGCGGAGACATTCCCTGTTCGATCTTCGTATAGATATTCTCCATCACCACAATCGCATCGTCGACAACCAGACCGATCGCCAGCACAATCGCCAGCAAGGTCAGAATATTTATGGTAAATCCGGCCAGATACATCACAAAAAAAGCACCGACCAAAGAGATGGGGATAGCCAATACGGGAATCAATGTCGTCCGCCAATTCCGTAAAAACAGGAAGATAATCAACACGACCAGAATAAAAGCCTCCACGATCGTGTCTTTCACTTCATTGATCGAATTGCGGATAAAGACCGTATTATCGAAAGCAATTCCGGCTTCGACGTCATCAGGCAAGTCTTTTTGCAAATCGGCCATCACTTCATACGCCCGGTCGACAATATCAATATAATTGGCTCCCGGCTGAGGAATGATGGCACAAGCCACCATCGGCACCCCATTCCGCTTCATAATCGAACGGGTATCTTCTGCATCTACTTCTGCAATACCGATATCCCGGAAACGAATGACTTTATCGCCCTCCTCTTTAATGACCAGATTATTAAAATCCTCAATCGTCATCAGTCGTCCCAGGGTACGGATAGTCAGTTCGGTATTTTCTCCCTCGATCCGTCCGGAAGGTAATTCCACATTTTCCTGAGTCACAGCGTCCCTCACATCCATAGGAGTGATTCCATAAGCAGCCAGCAAAGACGGATCCATCCGCATCCGTACGGAATATCTTTTTTCTCCCCAGATGGAGACACTACTCACTCCTGAGATCGTCTGCAAGCGTTCCTTATAGTACTGATCGGCATACATACTCAGGTCGATCAATGACCGCTGGTCACTCCGCAACGAAACCGCAAAGATCGGCTGAGCATCGGCATCCGCCTTACTCACGGTCGGAGGATCCACGTCTTTCGGCAAACGGCGCATCGCTCCGGAAACTTTATCCCGGACATCGTTAGCAGCCGTCTCCAAGTCGACCTCCAACTCGAACTCTACCGTTATATTACTCCGTCCGTCCCTACTCTGGCTGGTCAACGAACGAATCCCCGGGATTCCGTTGATAGCCGACTCCAAAGGCTCGGTAATCTGCGTCTCGATTACATCGGCATTAGCACCTGGAAAACTGGTCGATACCGAAATAATAGGCGGATCGACACTGGGATAGTCACGTACCCCCAAAAATACCAGACCGATACAACCAACCAACATCATAATGATGTTCATCACCGTTGCAAATACCGGTCGCTTTATACATGTTGACGATAAGCTCATTTGTTATAGAGTTGCTGAGTTACTGAGTTTATAGAGTTACTGAGTTGCTGAGTTTATAGAGTTACTAAGTTACTAAGTTAATAGAGTTACTAAGTTGCTGAGTTTGTGAGTTTATTAAGTTATTCATTATTACATCATCGAATCACTAAATTGTCAAATCTCAGCATCCCTCCTCCTTTTTAACTTTAAACCTTCTCCCCTACCTCTAACCTTTTACCTTTTTATCTTCACCTCCACCGCCATCCCATCTCTGAGTTGCATCAACCCACCGGTGAGTACGGTATCTCCGACGCTGATACCGGAAGTCACCTCTACATTTTTCTCATCGCGGCTTTCTGTTTCGACAGGTACACTTAAGGCTTTTCCATTTTTCACGATCCACATTCTTTTTCCGTCCATTTCGGGCACGACGGCTTCTGTCGGTACGGCAATGAATTCAGATTTTCCACCCACCACCAGGTTTCCTTTTGCAAACATACCGGGCATCAACTCCCCGTTTGTATTCCGGAAACGAGCCCGTAGAAGAATCATACGGGTTTTCACGTCGATAAAAGGATCTACAGCATAAACCTTGGCCGAATAGAGTTTATCATTTCCGGTCACTTTAAAAAATACTTCCTGCCCTTTCAAATTATTATCGGCATATTTCTCCGGAATATTGAACTCATATTTCAGGGTAGAGTTGTCTACGATCCGGGCAATTTGTGAGCTGGGCTGCACATAACTACCTTCACTGACATACCGGAACCCCATTACCCCGTCGAACGGAGCCCGGATTTCGGTACGGCTGATTTTCACTTTCAGCAGTTCGATATCCGCTTCGAGCATATTATAATCGGTTTGTAACTGATCGAAGGCTTCACGGCTGATCGATTCGCGCTTCAAAAGAATCCGTTGCCGTTCGAGCTTCTCGGCCAGTAATTTTTTCTGAAACTCCGCCCGGGTCAACTGAGCCTGCAAATCGGCATCGTCTACTTTTAATAGCAGCTGTCCCTTTTTAACGGCCACCCCTTCCTGAAAGTAAATCTTTCTGACTTTTCCCACGATCTCTGCTACCAAATCGACCTCTTCGTTTGCCAACAAAGAACCATTCACCGGAAATCCGGCAGCCACAACGGAATTCTTAGCAATAATCCCCGTTACCGGAAGTCTACCTTTCCCCTTGTTACCTGGTGCATTTTGTTGTGATTGCACCCCATTTCCACCGATCCGGGGGATTATAATCCAAGCTGCCAAAGCCAGCGGAATCCCGATCTGTAATGATCTTTTTACGTATTTATTCATATTTCATCCAATAAACCAACCCTTTTTAGTTTATAAAGTTCATAAAGTTGCTCCTTCATCGCCAAAAGTCCATAAAGTCTATGTGCACCTTTTTAACGAAACCGGAGATTCCGGTCGACCTCACACAGCCGTAAAAAAATACCCGCAGGATTCAGAACTTTTACAAACCTGACAGACTTTACGAACTTGCTAAACGATCTAAAAATTGTAAGCCACCTTTTTCAGTTCTTTTTTCAATAAAAATAACTGTTTTGAGGTTTAGACAAACAAAACCTCCGGGAGTTTATCCCTAAAAATGTTAACACTTTGTTAAAGCCAACTCTTTCTCCTGAACATCCAATAACTCAATATAGAAAAAGCAACCGATATAATAGCGATGACAAACAATCCATAATGGCTGTCTTCCAATCCATTGTGTACATTCATACCATATAAGCTGGCAATCAATGTCGGGATCATCAAAAGCAGGGAAATAGCGGTCATACGCTTCATGATTACGTTCAGATTGTTGGAAATAACCGAAGCAAAGGCATCCATCGTACCGCTCAGGATATCACTATAGATTCGGGCGGTGTCCTGAGCCTGCCGCAGTTCGATCTCCACATCTTCTACCAGATCGGGATCGAAAAACTCCCGTTGGCTTTTTAAATTCTTTAATTTCACCAGCAGGTTGTCATTTCCTCTCAAAGAGGTAATAAAAAACACCAATGATTTTTCGATTTTCAGCAACCGTTGCAATTCGGCATTCTGAATCGATCTTTCCAGTTCTTTTTCAACGGCCCGGCTTTGGTTATTGATCTGTTTCAAATATTTGAGATACCACACGGAGGAAGACAAAAACAATCTGAACAACAGATCCCAACTCCCATCGATCGGCAATTTCTTACGCTGCATATACCGGATAAAATCGGGCAGCATATCCGTTGCGTGGTGACAGATCGTCACGAAATAATCGGCTTTCATGATGATTCCCAAAGGAACGGTGATATAGGGTATATCGTTTCCCTCATCCCGGTAGGGAATGCGCAGAATCATCAAGGTCCAGCCATCTTCCGTTTCGATACGGGGACGTTCGTCGACATCCCGGATATCGGATAAAAATGCAGAAGGAATCTTCAAATCACGAGTAAGGTAGAGCGTATCTTCCTCGGTCGGCATTTCGATATTCACCCAACAGTATTTTTGCCAGGCCTGCTTTTCGGCAAAATTATCCCTGCAACATAAAAATTTTCTCATATAAAACCCTCCATTCGTTACGAACAAAGGCCTGAGAAAACCTTTGTTCAGATTAATACTTTTGATGATAATCGTCCATATCTATTGTTATGAATTTTGCGCGGCAAAAATAGAAAAAGAAATCATTTTTTCAAATCGATATATATCGGTAAATGATCGCTATACCCACCGACATAACGCGGTCCCCGGTAAGTAGGACAAGGTTTGTATCCGAAATAAGTTTTATCTTCTTCCAGTAGAAAAGAAGCTGAAAAAACAGTAAGCCGCCGATCGGCTTTCCAGACAGAGTGCCCATCCAGTAAAGCTCCCGAAAGAATCAGGTGGTCGATGGTCTGCCAGTTGCCTTTGTAACGGTAGCTACCGTAATTCTTTTTCAATAAATAATAGCCTGTATTATATAAATCTTTGCACCTCGGTTTTTTATCGGAACTTTTGGTACCCAACACCTTTTGTGCGGGGGTATTTGCTTTCCCGTTCAGATCGCCCATGATTACAATACCGGCGCGGGACTGAACAGCCAATAATGAATCGACTTTATGCCGTACCGTCGAAGCTGCCCTTTCTCGGCGCCACTCGCTTTGCTTCTCTCCACCGATCATCGAAGGGAAATGACAGACAAAAAAATGAAGGGTATCCGAATCCAACACCCCGGAAGCATACAAAATATCCCGGGTACGGATGGTGGTATCCTCGGGAAATGACAAGCGCAAGAAATCGGTTTCTAAAAGTTCGAAACAGTCTTTCCGGTAAAGCAAAGCGACATCGATACCCCGGCAGTCGGGAGAATCCTGATGAACAATTCCATAATTCCCGTCGGCCAAAGCCGTTTTCTGCGTTAAATCTTCCAATACCCAGCGATTTTCCACTTCCGCCAAACCGATGATACAAGGCAGTTCTTTATCTCCCACGCTATCGATCACTTCTGCGATTTTCAATAATTTATCCGTATATTTAGCCTTCGTCCAATGTTTCTTTCCCCGGGGAGTGAACTCGTCGTCGGCAGTCGAGGGATCATCGGCGGTATCGAATAAATTCTCTACATTATAAAACATAATCCGGCAATGATCCTGTGCCAAAACAGGCATCGTCAGCACACAAAGCAAGAATAATATACCCAATAATTTCATCTTTGTCTGAATTTTGAAATGAGCTTTATCAACCACCCCGATCACAGGCATTCTTTCGACCTCATCCTGACATAATCACTCCACACCATATCTTTATACAAATCCGAACCGATATAATCCAGAATCATACTTCCCCGCCGGCAGTCCAGATAATAATACAGACGTTCTATCAGCTTTCCGTTCTCATCGAAAAGGAAGAACCGTTATACCTCATGCTTTATTTTTCGTTTTCGACCTCCGGGCCGGTTTGAGCCTGCAACAGCTCCCAATATTCGACAGCTCTTCTCAAATGAGGGATAACGATAGTCCCCCCCACCACGTCGGCCACAGCAAAAACTTCGAACAATTCGGGAGTAGTCACCCCTTGTTCATAACATTTTTCCAAATGATACTTGATGCAATCGTCACATCTCAAAACCATGGAAGTGGCCAGTCCCAACATCTCCTTTACCTTGGAGGAGAGTGCCCCTTCCATATAAGTATTGGTATCGATATTGTAGATTCTTTTGATCACTTTATTATCGGCTGCCAGAATCCTCTCGTTCATTTTAGCCCGGTAAGCTCTGAATTCTTCAATCTGATCTTTCATTACCCGAAAAATTTAATTATATCATTTACATTAGCCAGAATAAATAAGCCGAAGATAAAAATCATGCCTGTAATCTGAGCATACTCCATAAATTTCTCTCCCGGTTTACGACGGGTAACCACTTCATACAACAGGAACAAGACATGTCCTCCGTCCAAAGCCGGTATAGGCAGAATATTCACGACGGCCAGCATGATCGAGATCAAAGCAGTCAGTTCCCAGAAAGAATGCCAATTCCAATACCCCGGGAAAATGTTGGCGATCGAAGCCATCCCACCGACCGACTTATAAGCGGTATCTCCCTGAGAAAAGAGTAATTTCAGCTGTTTCACATAAGAGCCGAGTTGTCCGATCCCCATCTCGATTCCGGCAGGAATCGCTTCTGCCAGTGTATATTTCTGAGTCGCCAATTCATAGGCATTGGCAGTCAGCAAAGGATAAAAACCGAATTTTCCGTCTTCCCCCAAAGCAAAAGCATAAGATAATGTATCCGCTCCCCGCAATACGGTCGTTTCCACCCGCTTTCCTTTATTGGCGGCGAGCAAATCCGAAAATTCATCGTAGAAACGAAAAGTATGTCCGTTGACAGACAGAATCTTATCCCCTTTTCGCATACCTGCATCATAAGCCACAGAATAATCCCCGAAGTCCTGTATCTCGATTCCATCGACCGGGATACGGGGAGTAAGCAGCGGATTCAGCTTGAAACTCTTGGACGATAATTCCAACAGCGTAGCAATAAAGTCATCCGGAATATCCAAAGAAACTTGCTCTCCATTGCGCAATACCTGAATGGTCTTGGAACGATTGAACAATATTTCGGGAAGCACATCGTCAAAACGGACCACTTCTTTATTGTCGAGAGCAACGATAATATCACCGTTTCGCATTCCGATATTTTTGAAGACGCTGTCGCATACCACTCCGTAAGTGACGTTTTTTGCAGGAAGATAGGTCTCCCCCCAGGTGAATAGAATACCGATATAAATGACAAAAGCCAGTAAGACGTTCACCAATACCCCGCCCAACATAATCAGCAAGCGTTGCCAGGCCGGTTTAGCCCGGAATTCCCAAGGCTGAGCCGGTTGTTTCATCTGCTCGGTATCCATCGATTCATCGATCATTCCGGCGATCTTCACATATCCACCCAACGGCAACCAACCGACTCCATACTCGGTCTCTCCCTTTTTAAATTTAAATAAAGAGAACCAGGGATTAAAAAACATATAAAACTTTTCTACCCGGGTCTTAAACAACTTCGCAAACAAAAAGTGTCCGAATTCGTGGAACAAAACCAGGATAGAAAGACTCAAGACAAATTGTACTATTTTTATAAAAATATCCATGATATGAGGTAAAAAGTAAAAGATTAAAGTTAAAAGACTATAAGCTAGAAAGCTATAGAGGAGGTATTTTGGGGGATACATTTTTCCTGGCGATTTCACGGGTCAGGCGATCGGTTTCCATATAATCCTCCAAAGTCGGTTTCTTCAGGAAATCTACTTGTTGCATTGTTTTTTCGATCAGATCGGACATACCGGTGAAAGACAGGCGCCCTTGCAGGAAGGCAGCCACAGCGACTTCATTGGCCGCATTCAGGATACAGGGCATGTTTCCGCCTTGCCGCATAGCCTCGTAAGCCAATCCAAGGTTACGAAAGGTTTTCTCGTCAGGCTGTTCGAAAGTCAGGGAATGACATACCTTGAAATCCAAACGTCCGAAATCAGCTGTAGTCCGTTCGGGGAAAGTCAGGGCATACTGAATCGGCAGCCGCATATCCGGCACTCCGAGCTGGGCTTTCACGCAGCCATCCGTAAACTGCACCATCGAATGAACGATAGATTGGGGATGCACCACCACTTCGATTTGTTCGGGTTTCATGCCGAACAACCATTTGGCTTCGATCACTTCAAACCCTTTGTTCATCATAGAAGCCGAATCGATCGTCACCTTAGCACCCATATGCCAGTTAGGGTGTTTCAAAGCATCGGCAGGAGTCACCTTTTCCAAAAAAGCCCGGTCTTTTCCCCGGAAAGGACCTCCGGAAGCGGTCAAAATCAGTTTTTCGGCTTTACTCCGGCTCTCTCCGGCCAAACACTGGAAGATGGCAGAATGTTCCGAATCGACAGGCAGAATAGCTACCCGATGTTCTGCGACCGATTCGTTGACCAATTCTCCGGCTACGACCAGAGTCTCTTTGTTAGCCAAAGCAATATTTTTTCCGGCTTTAATGGCATTTACCGTCGGGATTAAACCGCTGTATCCGACTAAAGCTGTCACCACCAGATCGACGTCTGCAAAAGTCACGATCTGGGCAAGCGCATCGGCTCCGGCAAATACTTTTATATCTTCATGTTGTAAGGCATCGCGCAGAAGCGGATATTTCTCCTCATTGGCAATCACCACACTATCCGGGTGGAATTTCAATGCCTGTTCGATCAATAAATCAACATGATTATTGGCTGTCAGCACTTCAACACTGAACCGTTCGGGATTGGCTTCCACCACTTCCAGCGTCTGTGTTCCGATCGATCCTGTCGAACCTAATATCGCAATCTTTCTCATATATTCATTCTTCCAAACCGAAATTGCCGAAACAACTTCCGGTTATTGATTCTTTATTTAAACTTAATAAAATTCTCCGGGTTGAGCGGATTACCTGCCCGCCACAATTCAAAATGCAAATGGGGGCCGCTGGACTCCTCTCCGGTATTTCCCACTACCCCCAGGACCTCTCCGGCCCTGACATAATCTCCCTGTTTTTTCAATAGGATAGAATTGTGTTTGTATACAGAAATCAGGTCGTTGGTATGTTGCACCTGGATCACATATCCGGTCTTCACCGTCCAATCGGTAAAAATCACGACCCCATCCAATACCGCAGCCACCTTAGCATTGGCTTTCGCCACAATATCAGTGCCGTAATGCCGTTTCTTCTCATCGAAGCTTTGGGTTACAATTCCTTCCACAGGCGGAAAAAAATGATAATAATCGTGGTTTTGTTCTTTCATTCCCAGCGATAGATTAAAGCGTTCACGCTCTTCGATAGCAGCCCGGAATTCATTTTCCTGTTCGCTGATCTGAAATCGGATGGTATCGTTCCGGTAGCGCGCCGTATCCTCCCGCGAACGTTCGAGGGAAGTGGTATCTCCCCCATTCAAAACCAACCGGATGGATTTGAAAAAGCGGTCTCTCTTCAGCAATTCATTCTCCAGCGAATCTACCCGGAGCGCATTTTGGGCGATCATCTGCCGCATATTTCCATCCGGATAGCCAGGAATAAATTCCCGCAAGTCGGTGAAAGCTATCAATAAAATGGTCAGAACGACCAAAATTACCGCCAGCACACTCAATGCAGTCAATACATGCAACTGGGACAATCTGAAATTGAACACCTCCTCATAAGAAGTCTCGTTAATGACAGAAAGTTTATATTTATATTTCAGACGATCCCAAAGTCTTACTTTTTCTTTAGCCATGCCCCGATTTTTTAGTTTCCAAAATTACAACAAAAAAATCAATGTCGCAATGACCGATCGTTTATAACTCATCAAAAGCAATGTATCGTTAAGCCACACTTCAGGATAACCTTCTACTCTGACAGGGAGAGGTTGTTCTATATTCACTCCATTATCGGGAGAGTAATTTAAATATTTGGCTCCATTGAGATCGATAATATCAAAAGAAGAATTTTTTTTATTTGAACAGAAGATTGCAAGTTGACATATTCCCCCGGCCCTTTTCCATTCTTTCCAATTTGATAAAGAAAATTACCCGAAGAATGGTATTATTATATTAAAGAAAGAAAAAAGTACCAATTAATACTGATGATTTTGGCTTCTTTCTTTTATATTTTTACATTAATAATTGATTATAGTATTGAAGAATATGGCTATGCAACTATTCTTCGATACACTATTTCTAATTAGGTATATTGAATAAAACGGTGTATTTTATAATTATTCTCTTTATTGGACATGTTTTTTTCAGTTAAAAGAGCCGTGACCGAAACCGCCTTTTTAGTCGTCACAACAGATAACCCGAACTGCCGTATACGCAGTTAATCACGATTGGTTTTCCCCACCCACATACATGGATTTATATTCGAACACTTTCAGTCCGAATTCGGGTAATACCGCCATGATATGGTCGAAAATATCGGCCTGGACTTTTTCATAGGTCACCCACTCCTGAATAGCCGAGAAGCAATAAATCTGGATGGGCATACCGGTCGGGCCGGGTTGTAATTGGCGGACCATATGTGTCATATTCGTATTGATATCGGGATTAGCTTCGATCCATGCATCCATATAATAACGGAATATACCGATATTGGTCAGCTTACGCTCATCCAGAATCGTAATTTTATCTTTATTGATATCTCCCAGTTTAGCAACCATCTGATCGATATAATCTTTCAGGAAGGCCGAAGAAGCAAATTTTACGACTTCGTCATGACTCAAAAAATGAACCGAATCGATATCGATATTGATACTCCGCATAATTCTCCGTCCCGGCGATTCCTGCATTCCCCGCCAGTTGGTGAAAGATTCCGACACCAACTGATAAGTGGGTACCATCGAAATAGTCATATCCCAATTCTGCACTTTGACGGTGTACAGATTCACTTCCAACACAACTCCATTGGCATTATTCTTATCCATCTGAATCCAGTCGCCGATGCGGATCATATTATTGGAAGTCAGCTGGATTCCGGCAACGAATCCCAGGATCGAATCCTTGAAGATCAAAAGCAGCACCGCGGCAAAAGCACTCAAACCGACAATCAGGTGTTCCGGCGATTTATTCACCAGCACACTGACGACGGTAATCACCACAACCGTATACAAAAACACCTTGATCAACTGGATAAAAAAAGTAATCGGACGATTTTTCGAAACCGGATAGCTCTCATAAATCTTGTTGATCGCATTCAATAAAGAAGTAATGATAAACAGGGTAACGATAATCAACCAGATATCTACCAGGCGCCGAAGGACATATTTATATTCCCAGGTAATAAAAGTGAGAACGATATAAGCTGTAAAAGGAGGGATCAGGGAAGCCAATTTTCGGAAAAAACCCTGATCGTAGAGGATATCGTCCCAAGTACTTTTGGTCTTTCCTACAACTTTTTTCAAGAGTTTGGAGAGCCATTTCCTGGAAATAATATAAATCAGAATGGCAACGGTAATCGTTATCGCAATTTTTATTAGAGTGCTTTCGGCATCTGTCATTCCGACTTTTTCAGTCCAGGCGGATACCCGATGCAAAAAAGAAACAGAGTCTCTCATAAGTATGATATGTTAAAATATTGTTTATGCTCAATCTGAGCTTTTTACAGGAATAGCGGTCCCTTATTAAATTTAAGTTAAACCCCTTATTGTATTTATATTTGATCGTAAATAAAGCTACTTTTGTTTCAAAACATAAAAATTTAACTATGAAAAGACTATTTATTTTAATTACATTTTCCTGTTTATTATTCCTGCAAGGAAGTTTTGCACAGGTCGATCTTCAGGCCCCGCTTCCTCAAGATCCGAACATTGTAACGGGAAAGCTCCCCAACGGTATAGTGTATTACCTGCGTCACAATGAAGAACCCAAAGGCAGAGCGAGTTTCTACATCATACGCAATGCCGGAGCCCTGCTCGAAAACGATGAACAAGACGGTCTGGCCCACTTCCTGGAACACATGGCCTTTCAGGGAACCAAGAATTTCCCTGGGAAAGGTATCATCACCTCTCTGGAAAAGCACGGAGTTTCTTTCGGCCGTAACATCAATGCTTACACTGCACAAAATGAAACGGTCTACAATCTGAGCGATGTACCGACAAACAGCGAATCTCTGTTAGATACCTGCCTGTTGATTCTGCACGACTGGTCTTACTATCTTACCCTGGAAGACGACGAAATCGATGCTGAGCGCGGAGTGATCACCGAAGAATGGAGAACCCGCCGGACACCGCAATTCCGGATTCAAAAACAGATGTTCCCGGTACTTTTCAAAGATTCAAAATACGCCATTCGGGACGTTATCGGTAATTTAGATGTAATCAAAAATTTCAAATACCAGACTATCCGTGATTTTTATCATGAATGGTACCGGACAGACCTGGAAGCCATAGCAATCGTCGGCGATTTCGATGTAGCTAAAATGGAACAAAAAGTAAAAGAATTGTTCAGTAAAATCCCTGCTGTAGAAAATCCGACTCCCCGTCCTTTCTACGAAATTCCCGAACACGACGAGATGTATTATTGCCTGGCAACCGACAAAGAAGTACAGCAATCTTCTATTCAGATCGTGACCCTGTTACCCGGTACTCCGGCAACAGAAAAGAATAAATTGGCTTATTTTAAAGATAACATAATCAACTCTTTCTACAATCAGATGGCCGGAGCACGGATCAGCGAAATGATGCAGAAAGGTAATCCTCCCTTTATCAACGGAGGTTTCGGATTCGGTGGTTTTGTGAGAGGTTATAATGCTTATAACATCAACACAACGGCCAAACCCAACGAAGAAGACGTTGCCCTGGAAGCCATCTTAACCGAAAATGAAAGAATCCGGCGGTTCGGTTTCACCCCGAGTGAACTGGAACGGGTAAAAACCAATATGCTGGTCGGCCTGGAATCGGCTTATAAAGAAAAAGACAAAACCGGTAACGAAAGTTATATCGAGGAAATGCAAGCGAATTTCCTGGAACAGGAACCGATCGTAGATTTCGATTTCTATTACAATGCTGTCAAACAAATTATTCCGACCATTACCGTAGAAGAGGTATCTGCACGGGCTAAAGAGTGGAATACCGATAAAAACCGTACAGTAGTCGTTTCCGGTCCGTCAGAGAATGCCAAGCACCTGACCCGGGAAGAAGTAACCGCTATTATGGATAAGGTTGCTAAAAAAGAGATCGAACCCTATCGCGACGAAGTAACCGATGCAACATTGATCAGCGAAGAATTACCGGGTTCAAAAATCGTTTCTACCAAGAAACTTCCCTTATTCGATGCAGAAGAATGGACACTGGCCAATGGAGCGAAAGTAGTCTTCCGTAAAGCAGATTACGAAAAAGATGCCGTATCACTGACTTCTTACAGCAAAGGAGGAACTTCACTTTACGATATAGACATGCTTCCTTCCGCCAATAACGCTGCTGCATTTGTAGGAGCTTACGGTTTAGGAGATTTCGATGCAACCACTTTAAGAAAAATCCTGACCGGGAAGATGGCTTCCTGCGGAGTTTCTATCAACGGTTTGTCGGAATCTGTCAGCGGTAGCTCTACACCTCAGGATTTCGAAACCATGCTTCAATTGTTGTATCTGCGTTTCGAAAAACCCCGTTTCGACAAGGAAGCCCATGAAGCTATGATGAGCCGCAACAGGGCCTCTATCGCCAATATGGAGAAGAATCCGCAGAAAATCATGAAAGATTCGATTAGTCTGATCATGAGTAACTACAATCCGCGTACTCTGCTCTTCAACGAAAAATACCTGGATCAGATCAGTATCGAAAAGATCGAACAGGTTTATCGCGACCGGATTAAAGATGCCAGCGATTTCACCTTCTTCATCGTAGGTAATATCGATGCAGAAACGGTAAAACCATTGGTAGAAAAATACATCGGTTCATTAAAATCTGAAAACCGGAAAGAAACCTGGCGCGACAACCATGTAAGAGGTCCGAAAGGCAAAACGGTAAAAGAAATCGAATTGGAACTGACTACCCCGAAATCGACCGTGATCACAAATTTCTCTAAAGATATGAAATACAGTGTTTACAACAATATCTGTAATAATATTCTGGAAGGAATCCTGGATTTAAGATATACCGAAAATATCCGGGAAAAAGAAGGAGGAACTTACGGTGTAGGTGTTCAGGCCGGTTCTGTACGCGAGCCTTACTCCAACTATAGCATGACGATGAGCTTCGATTGTGATCCGGACAAGGCACAACATCTGAAATCGTTGATTTATGCCGAATTGGATAAAATCATGAAAGAAGCTCCGACTCCGGAAGAAATGAATAAAGTGATCGCCAATATGAAGAAAAACCACGAACAATCCAAAAACCACAACAGCTATTGGATGAATTGTATTACTTCTTATTATATCAGTGGTGTGAATCCGAACGATCCGAAAAACTTCGATCACATTGTCGATAAACTGCAACCCAAAGACATTCAGAAATTTGCTCAGTCTCTTTTCAAGGGTGCCGATGTTGTCGATCTGATTTTCAAACCGAAACAATAATCTTCGGGCGAAGCATTTTAAATAGGGTGTCAAAAGTGGCACCCTATTTCATTTTTTTATTACATTTACCTTTTGAAACAGCGTGCTGAATTATTATCTACAAACCCAAATATTATGTCACAAAACAAAACAAATTTTGCTGTGCCTTTGGCATTCGTCGGTATGATGTTTTTTGCGATCGGATTCGCATTGGGCATCAACTCATTTTTGATTCCGGTATTAAAAGGTGCTTTGTCTCTGCCTTCAGGGGTAGCCTACCTGCTGCTAGCAGCTACTTTCGTTCCTTTCCTGATTTTCGGCTACCCGGCTTCTGCCACGATTGCCAAAATCGGTTACAAAAGAACAATGGCACTCTCGTTTTTGATTTTTGCCGTTGCTTTTATTTTATTTGTATTATCAGCTAAATTGGAAAATTTCATTCTTTTCCTCATCGCTTCTTTCGTCAGCGGTGCCGCCAACGCTTATTTACAAGCATCGGTAAACCCGTACATTACCATTCTGGGACCGATTGAAAGCGCGGCCAAACGAATGAGTATCATGGGTATCTGCAACAAACTGGCATGGCCGGTAGCTCCTTTGTTTTTCGCACTCGTGGTAGCCGACCAAACCAATGTGCAGACTTCCGATCTGTATCTGCCTTTCTACATCATCATCGGCGTATTTCTATTGTTAGGTATCATCTCTTTAATGGCTCCGCTTCCCGAAGTAAAAGCTGCCGGAGAAGACGAATCGGATACCGCCAATTGCCCGTATGCAGCAAATAAAACTTCTATTTGGCAATTTCCCCACTTGGTTCTGGGTGCACTGACCTTGTTCATTTATGTCGGTGTCGAAACTTTGTCTCTAAGTACAGCCGTCGACTACGCCAAAGCGTTGAATTTGGAAAATCCCGATTTATATGCCTGGATTCCGAGTATCGGTATGGTCATCGGTTATATTTGCGGTATTATTCTGATTCCGCAATACCTAACTCAAGACATGGCAATGAGAATCTGTGCCTGCATCGGTGTAGCCGGTTCTCTGGCCATTGTATTGCTGCCTGCCGAAATATCTATCTGGGCAATCTTCCTGATGGCTCTAGGGTGCTCGCTAATGTGGCCGGCATTATGGCCGCTTGCTATGGCAGACCTCGGCAAATTCACCAAATCAGGCAGTGCTCTTCTGACAATGGCTATCGCCGGAGGAGCCGTTATCCCGACTGTTTTCGGATTTTTGCAAGAAGGTTTGGGGGCACAAGGGGCTTATTGGTTAGCCTTGCCTTGTTTTCTGTTTATCCTGTATTATGGTGTAGCCGGTTATAAAATCAGAACGAAATAAAGGTGACACCGAACATTGATCGGTTTGTAAAGTTCCAGACCCCTGCGGGATATTTTCTTAAAGTGACCTCCGGTTCCATGAAGAAAACCCCGCAGGGATCCATAAACTTTAAGAACTTTTACTGACGAATGATTTTCTTTGACAATACCAACATGCAAATTCCCTATCTTCCCTTTTTAGACAGCAACGACCTCCGACAGGCAGGTGAGCAACTGAATAAAATCGATTTTCACCGAATCGGGCAGAATAACTGGCCGGAACAATTCCCTTACACGCCTTATGCAGCTTTTACCATGGCACACAACGGAGAAATGCTCTTTATCCGGTTTAAGGTCGACGAGACCAGTACCATGGCCCTCACCCGGGAAGACAACGAGCAAGTGTGTAACGATTCCTGTGTCGAATTTTTCCTGGCAGTCGACGATAGTGGGTATTACAATTTCGAATTTACCTGTATCGGTAAAACTTTGTTAGGTTTCCGGAAAGAACGCCCAGCGGCGGTTCATGCCCCGGAAGATATCATGGCCTCGATTCTCCGTTATCCTTCATTGGGCGGGGCAAATTTCGAAGAAACCCGGCTAGGCCATCCCTGGGAACTGACTGTGGGAATTCCGGCTTCAGCTCTTTTCCGTCACAACATCGATACCTGGCAGGGTTTGAAAGCCCGCATCAACCTTTATAAATGCGGAGATCGGCTATCCTGCCGGCATTATTTATCCTGGCGTCCGATCGATTCTCCCAAACCGGATTTTCATACGCCCCGTTGTTTTGTTGCGGTACAATTTTAAAGCTCTCCGATGAAAGATCGTCTTCTATACGGATTATTCCCGGGCCTGTCAGCTCCTTTCATCATCATCCTGTTGTTCTGGCTTTTCCGCTTTCACGACCTCCCGCTTTCCCAATTTATCCACCAGGCGATCGCATTGAAAGTACAATTCAAACTCATTTCCGTTGGTGTATTCTTTGCCGACTTAGGCTTATTTTATTTATTTCTGCACTTAAACAAGAATAACGCCTCGAAAGGCGTTATCCTGGCAGTTTTAATCTATTTCTTTCTTTTTCTATTTTCCAGTCTTTAGATCGGAGAAGGCGATTTCCTTCTTATTTGCCTTCTTCCACTTCCTCGAATTCGGCATCCTCGATATCCGAATCTCCTCCCATCTTCACGATTTTTTCTTTTTCTTCACTGGCTTTGCGCATTTTACGGATGGAATATTGGTTGAGCAGATCGGTTACGCCATAAAAAACGGCGGTAATCCCGAACAGGATGAACACGCTTTCGGCCGAACTGAAAGGATCGAATAAAATCACGATACCGACAATCAGGATCAGGACCGGGAATAAAAAACTAACCGGCGCAATACGCCCGAACTGACGGGCTGCGGCAAGGGTCACAAATTGTCCGACAGCAGCGACCACCAAAATAAATCCCAGGAGAAACATAAAAACGGTCGCAAAAGTAGACGGCAGACATACCAGCAGTAATCCCAAAATAACACTTCCGATTCCGCTCAAGGGAGCAAAACTCCGCTGATGTTCCTCGCGGTTTCTGGAAGAGATAATAAACGCAATAATACCGATGGCCAGGAAAACGATACCTATCAGCATAACAACATACTTCAATGCATCGGCCGGCCAGATCAAAAGAGCCAAACCGAGCAAAATCGCTAAAACCGCCCTGTATATGCCTCCTTTAAAATTCGAAGTCGTGTAAACAATTTGCATATAAATTACAATTAAAGATCTTTCTTTTTTTATTTAACGAAGGTAAGCATTTTTTTGTTAGGTTAAAAAGGAAAGCAAAAAAATACTAACTATCTTTGCACACTCAAAAAAATAATTATGGGATTTAAAGAAGAAATTGAAAGACGCCGTACTTTCGGAATCATCAGTCACCCTGATGCCGGAAAAACCACATTAACGGAAAAGTTATTGCTTTTCGGAGGAGCCATTCACGTTGCCGGAGCTGTTAAATCGAATAAGATCAAGAAGACAGCCACGTCCGACTTTATGGAGATCGAACGTCAGCGTGGTATTTCTGTGGCGACTTCTGTCATGGGTTTTGAGTACAACGGAATCAAGATCAATATTCTGGATACCCCGGGTCACCAGGACTTTGCCGAAGACACTTTCCGAACCTTAACGGCTTGCGACAGTGTAATCATCGTGATCGATGCAGCCAAAGGAGTAGAAACGCAAACCCGTAAGCTGATGCAAGTCTGCCGGATGCGCAAAACCCCGGTGATCGTGTTTATCAATAAACTGGACCGTCCGGCCAACGATCCTTTCGATATTCTCGACGATGTAGAGAAAGAACTACAGATCAGGGTAAACCCACTCAGCTGGCCGATCGGAAGCGGAGATACCTTCAAAGGTATCTATAACCTCCACCGGCAAAACCTTTGCCTGTATAGTCCTAGCATTCAGAACATCCCCGAAGGCATTGAGATCACCGATACCCGATCGGACGAACTCGACCATCATATCGGCGAAAGGGCTGCCGGTAAACTACGGGAAGACCTGGAGCTGATTCAGGGGGTTTATCCCAGTCTCGACCGGCAGGAATACCTGGACGCACATGTAGCTCCCGTATTTTTCGGTTCGGCGTTGAATAATTTCGGTATCCGGGAACTTCTGGATTGCTTCATCGAAATAGCTCCGGCACCTCTTGCCCGGGAAACCGAAGAACGCCCCGTCCGGCCGGAAGAAGAGAAATTCACCGGTTTTGTATTTAAGATTCATGCCAACATGGACCCTAACCACCGGGACAGAATTGCTTTTGTGAAAATTTGTTCGGGAATTTTCAAACGGAATACCAATTATTTACATGTCAGAAACGGTAAAATGTTGAAATTTTCCACTCCCACCGCTTTTATGGCCTCCAAGAAATCGGTGATCGATGAGGCTTACCCTGGTGATATCATCGGTTTGCACGATACCGGTACCTTTAAAATCGGAGATACCCTGACAGAAGGAGAAAAACTGCATTTCAAAGGTATCCCCAGTTTCTCTCCGGAATTATTCAAGTATATCGAAAATGCCGATCCGATGAAATCCAAACAGTTGGCCAAAGGGATCGATCAATTGATGGACGAAGGGGTAGCCCAATTATTCGTCAGCCAATTCAATAACCGGAAAATCATCGGCACGGTAGGAGCACTGCAGTTCGAGGTGATCGAATACCGGCTTTTACACGAATATGCCGCCGCCTGCCGCTGGGAACCGATCAATCTTTACAAAGCTTGTTGGATCGAAGCCCAGGATCAGGCAGAATTGGAAGATTTCAAAAAACATAAAGCTCAATATATGGCAAAAGACAAAGAAGGCAGAGATGTATTTCTGGCCGACTCACAATATATGTTGCATATGGCTCAGGAAAATTACAAAAAACTGATTTTTCACTTTACCTCAGAATTTTAACCATAAACTTTAAATCGAATCCTATGTTGGAAACCGGAAAATCATATACACAAGAAATCATCGTCGGTCCTAAAGACACCGCCTTAGCTCACGGCTCGGGCCATTTGGAAGTCTTTGCGACACCAGCAATGGTGGGACTGATGGAAAATACGGCGATACACTGCCTGGAAGGCATGTTGGAACCGGATACAGATACCGTAGGTATTGAAATTCATGTACAGCATACCAAGGCAACAGCCGTCGGTAAAAAGGTGATGTGCAAAGCGACGATCGTCGAAATCGATGGCCGCCGGATACGTTTTGAGATCGAAGCCACGGATGAAAAAGGAACAATAGGACATGCTATTCACGACCGCTTTATCATCTACCCGGAGAAATTCATGAGTAAATTATAAGTCGTTTGTAGTGGAAACTTACCCAGAGTATCCGGATTGGTCGGACAAAACGTTTCTGATAGCAGAAGATATCGACAGTAATTATACGATCCTTGCGGCTCTGTTAAAAAAAACACATGTCCGTATCTTACGGGCACGTAACGGAAAAGAAGCGATACAAATCGCTTCAGGAACGGCCTCCATCGATCTGATTCTAATGGATATCAGCATGCCGGATTCTGACGGAATAGAGGCTTTACGGTTTATCCGGCAACAATTGCCCGGAAAAATCGTAATAGCACAAACAGCACATGATCTCTCTTCTTCGGAGATTATAAATGAGAAGTTCGATGGTTTTTTATTAAAACCGATCCGTCGGAAAGAATTACTTGAAACATTAAGTAAATATTTATCCTGATATGCAATTTAAACTAACCTCTGAATTCCAACCTACCGGCGATCAACCGGAAGCCATCCGCCAATTGATCCAGGGACTTCAAAGCGGACGGTCATCACAGGTCTTACTGGGAGTCACCGGTTCAGGAAAAACTTTTACTGTAGCTAATGTCATCAACGAAATCCATCGTCCGACTCTGATTTTAAGTCACAATAAAACATTAGCAGCTCAATTATACGGGGAATTCAAATCTTTTTTCCCCGAAAATGCAGTCGAATATTTTGTATCTTATTACGATTATTACCAACCGGAAGCTTATCTGCCGACAACAGATACCTATATCGAAAAAGACCTCGCCATCAATGACGAGATAGACAAACTTCGTTTACGGACCACCGCTTCCCTGCTTTCGGGACGTCGGGATGTCATCGTTGTCTCTTCGGTGTCTTGTCTGTACGGTATGGCCGATCCCCGGGCTTTCGGCTCGAACGTCACCCATTTGAAAAGAGGCATGACTATCAGCCGGAATGTCTTATTACGCCGGCTGGTAGACGCTTTATATGCAAACAACGAAATCGAATTCAAACGGGGTTGTTTCCGGGCCAAAGGGGAAACCGTGGATATTTTTCCTGCCATAGAAACTTACGACGGCGTAGCTTACCGGATCGAATTCTGGGACGACGTAATCGACCGGATCTCTTCTTTTAACCCGGTTACCGGACAGAGCATCGGTAGTCAGGATGAACTCGATATTTATCCGGCCAATCTTTTTGTCACCGACAAAGCCACGATAGCCCACGCCCTGGTTGAAATCGGCCAGGATTTGCAAGATCAACTGGCTTATCTGAAAGAGATCGGGAAATTTATGGAAGCCAAACGCCTGGAAGAACGGGTGAAATACGATATGGAAATGATCCGGGAATTAGGTTATTGCCCGGGCATTGAAAACTATTCGCGCTATTTCGACGGCCGGAAAGCAGGAGTTCGTCCTTTCTGCTTATTGGATTATTTCCCGGAAGATTTTCTGATGGTCATCGACGAATCGCATGTTACCCTGCCCCAGATACGGGCGATGTACGGAGGCGATCACGCACGGAAACTGACGCTGGTGGATTATGGTTTCCGTTTACCGGCAGCTTTCGACAACCGTCCCCTCACGTTCGATGAATTTGAAAGTAAAACCGGCCAGACGATTTACATCAGTGCCACACCTGCCGACTATGAACTGGAAAAAAGTGAAGGCATCATCGTGGAACAAATTATCCGTCCGACAGGTATTCCGGATCCGGTAATCGAAATCGTCCCCAGCAAAAATCAGATCGACCATCTGGTGAACGAGATTCAGCAGCGCATAGACCTTCGGGAACGTACATTAGTGACAACCCTGACGAAGAGAATGGCGGAAGAGCTCAGTAAATACCTGGACCGGATCGGTATTAAATGCCAATATATTCACTCGGATGTCGATACTATCGAACGGGTAAAAATCCTGGAGAATCTTCGTAAAGGAATCATCGACGTATTGATCGGTGTCAATCTATTGAGGGAAGGGCTGGACTTGCCGGAAGTATCTCTGGTAGCAATTCTGGATGCAGACAAAGAAGGCTTTCTGCGTTCTACACGTTCACTGACTCAAACTGCCGGACGAGCTGCCCGTAATGTAGACGGGAAAGTCATTATGTATGCCGACCAAGTAACCCGTTCTATGCAGGAAACGATAGACGAGACGAATTACCGCCGTGAAAAGCAGCTGAAATACAACGAAGAACATCACATCGTTCCCCGGCAGATCTACAAATCGACAGATGCAGCGCTGACTCAGGATACCTCCAAAGCGTATGTGGAGGAAGAACACCTCCATCTGGTTGCCGACCCCGTCGTAGCTTACATGAGTAAACCCGAGATTGAAAAAATGATCCAAAAAACCAAGGCTGCCATGCAAAAAGCAGCCAAAGAACTCGACTTCATCGAAGCAGCCCGCCTGCGGGATGAAATGTTTCAACTGGAAAAGAAACGGGACGAGATGAAATAAAATCTTTCGGGGTTACGACAGCCAAACAAAATACCTGCCGATTCTACCGGTCACCGTTTCATCAATGCCTCGATCTGCCTCGGAATATCCGTATTATCCAACTTACCGTTAAAGTTTTCTGCTCCGACACCCAGGACAAACAAGGGCACATACCCGGCAGAATGTCCGCCACTTCCCCAGCTGATGCGGGCTATCCGGTTCAGTATCTGAACCGCCGTATTGGCCAAGGGTTCATCTTCGGCATAAAGACTTTTCACCATCTCCTGTTCCCCATTCGAAAAGGCTTTATCATAACGGTGTCTCAAATCTTTCTCATACGACTCCTTGAGTTCTTCCTTCGTCCACAGCCCCAGATTATCACTCAACAATTTCTTTACATCTTCCCAGGTCACTGCATAATGGTGGGTTGTCCGCAAAGCAGAAATCTTTTTCGAAAGCTGCCCCTTGGAGACCATTTGATGTTGCAACGCTTTCAGATTCAGTTCATATTTACCTGTTCCCAAAGCAAAGTTCCCTGTCTCATGATCTGCCGTAACGACAATCAGGGTTTCATCCGGATGCTGCTTATAAAAATCGATCGCCTTCTGTATCGATTTCTGAAAATCGATTACCTCGTTAAACATAGCCGCCGCATCGTTACTATGACAGGCCCAATCGATCAATCCGCATTCGATCATCACGAAAAAACCGTTCTTTTTATCCTTACTCAAAAAATCGATTGCTCCCTGTGTAATCTCTTCAAGTGACAAATCCCCCGGTTTCCGGTCGATGGCATAAGGCAAACTCCCCATGTCACATCCTTGCTCCTGCATAAAAATAATTTTATCTGCTTTCGCTGCTTTTTTCCGGAAATCGTCATTTCCCCGGGCTATCGTATACCCCGCCCGATCGAAAAGAGTATAAATATTTACGGAATCTTTTTTCTCCGGCTTTACAAAACCGGCTCCGGCATAAAAATCGAAACCCGCTTTCGGCAAATCGGTTGCGATCTCATAGGTCATATTCCGGTCCGGCTGATGAGCATAGAAACAAGCGGGAGTAGCATGATCGATACTATTGTTGGTAGCGATCCCTACTTTCATTCCCAGTTCTTTGGCTTTGGTAGCGATACTGTATACCGGTACTTTATGTTCTTTATCCATCGCTATCGTCCCGTTCTTTGTCTTTTCGCCGGTAGCTAAAGCCGTACCGGCAGCAGCCGAACAAGTCACCGAATTATAGGCCGAATAAGTAGTCACAAAATTTCTGACCGGGAAGGTGGTGAAATTTAAAGGCTCGACACCGATTTTTCCTGCTCTCTCAGCCAGATACATCTCTGTGCCGTTCACCTGATTTATTCCCATTCCATCTCCGATGAAATAAAAAACATACTTCGCTCTTTTTTCTTTCTTTGCCGCATCAACAGGCTGTGTAAAACAGATAACGGCAACCAATACCACTGATAATAAGCCAAATAACTTCTTCATCGTTCTTTTCATTATTATTCGTTTTGCTCCTATTGTATATTCTATCCCCTCCTAATTCAAGAACAAACTTATTCCTGAACTATTAACAGAATTATTAATAATTTCTTAACCAACACCAATTCCCATCAAAAATACAAAAAAAATTAGAGAAAGAAACCTATTTTCCCCTGAATCCAAATATAATTCCACACTAAAATTCAGGTCTCCATTTTATATTAGGTAGTTATATACATGTTACACTTATAAACCTACAGCTAGGGTAAACATGTATATAAACACGTTGGATTACAATACATAATCTGTGAAAAAGCGGACAGCTAAAGAAAATAAATAGATTCAGTCAGTTTCGGTTTAACTCTCGGTTTAAACAAGCACTCAAAACACCACTAAAAACCACCTAAAACAAAAATCAGCCACCTTTATAAGTGGCTGATTATAAAGAGCGATAAACGGGACTCGAACCCGCGACCTTCGGCTTGGGAAGCCAACGCTCTACCAACTGAGCTATTATCGCCTGTTTTGCGTTAAACAACGGTGCAAATATAGCAAACAAATCTGAATGAAACAAGATTTAAAAATAAAAAAAAGATTACTTTTAAAGGTTCAAACGATCAGCCTATGGACAGGAATAAATTTTACCGGATCAGGGAAGAACTTCACCGGCATCCCGAATTATCCGGACAGGAAAAACATACGATACAATATATCCGGCAAGTACTTCAGGAATTTCAGCCCTCCCGAATCCATCCCCTGGAAAAGGGCCATGGACTGGTGGCAGAATACAGTTTCCCGGGCGAAGGTCCGACCCTATTATTCAGAGCCGATATCGATGCTGTGGCCATTGCAGAAAAATCACCTCTTCCCTATTGTTCGGAAAATCCGGGGATAGCCCATAAATGCGGACACGACGGACACACAACCATGTTACTCATGCTGGCCGGATTCCTATATGATCATCCCCTGGAACGAGGACGCATTTTATTACTCTTTCAACCTGCCGAAGAAAATGGACAGGGCGCACAACTAGTACTTCAGGACCCCTGGTTCCGGCAACAGAAAATCGACCGGGCTTTCGCTCTGCATAATCTTCCCGGCTATCCGTTTTCTACGATTATCTGCCGGACAGGCAGTTTTACCTGCTCGGTCATCAGCTGTACCATCACCTTCACCGGAAAAACAGCACATGCTGCAGAACCTGAAAAAGCGGTTTCCCCGACCGCACCTTTACTGCATATCCTGCATCTAAGCGAAAGCTGGAATCGAGGGACCTTGAAAGATCCGGATTATTTCCGTACGACACTTATCGAACTTCATATCGGCGAAGAAGCCTATGGCGTTGCTGCAGGAAGCGGACTTATCCGGTTGACTCTCCGCGCCGCATCCGAAAAAATACTGCAAAAACACCGGCAACAGTTGGAACAATTCGTTCAGCAAACCATTGATTCTCATCCGGCCTTACTATGCTCCATCGAATGGACAGAACCTTTTGCGGCCAATGAAAATGATCCTGAATCCGTAACCTGGATTCAGGAAGCAGCCAAAAGCAACGGATTGGTTTACGAGGAAACCGATCATCCTTTTGCCTGGGGAGAAGATTTCGGATTATTCACTCAACATATTCCAGGTGCTATGTTCGGTCTGGGAGCAGGCATCTCTACTCCGGCCCTCCATACTCCGGATTACGATTTTCCTAACAACATTTTGCAAAATGGAGCCCGGATGTTTTACGAATTAGCCCTTATCACTCAACTGTCAGAATAAGTATTGATTATTCTGACAGTCGATTCCCAGTCATACAAATCCGTCTTGATCCAAACCAGATTAAATCCTGGCTAATCCCCCTGAACGTATTTTCCAATAATCATACAAATCCTCCCAATAAGTCCATAATAAAAGTTTCGCCATCCCCTCTCCACAATCTACCGTATCCTTGTATTTTTTCAATTCTTCACAAAAAGCCATAACACAAGTTTGCCGTACCAACCTCTCTTGTACTGATAAACGGCCTACCCGTTTTCCCGTAATCAGCCTCTTCAATTCTTTTACCAACTGACCGACCTGCTGTTCTCCATTCTCCTTTTCTGCTAACTGCAGCCAACGCTCGGTCCGAAAAAATTCTCCCCATACTCTTTGTAATCGCCCAAGCATATCATCACGTTCCATTCCCATTTTATTTTTTTGTAAAAAGGAAGGAGCATAAAATCCCATAATATCTTCTTTCAATAATTGCATCAACTGTTCCGCCATTCCCTCTTGAAAAAAAGTCTCATCTAACCAACGGATATAATCCTTTTCACTCAATTTCAATACTTCCCGGTAATAATGCTTTACCTTTTCATTTTCCACCTCCTTCAACACCTGTTGCCAAGCCACACGCCTTTCCTCATACCTCTTCCATCCCCACTGTCCGGCAGCCTCTTTCTCTGTTTTTATATCTTCTCTTTCCGCATAACAATACCACAAAGCCTCCAATCGTTTTGCAGCTGTGATATTTCTATTCTCCAGTTGTTCCGGATCCAATCCCAACAATATGGCCAAAGCTCTATCGATTTCCTGTTCACGACACCCCTGTAAAGCCTCCGTTTCCGAACACATCTTCCATATCCCGTCCTCTTCCCGGACCGGATTTTCCAATCGGTAGCGGATCACCGATTCCATAGAAACATCAGCACCGATACGTAAACGTGCAGCTAAAATCCTTCCATCTCCGGGATGTTCCTGGAAATCCACTTTTATCCCTCCACCTCCGACATCAAAAACAACTGCGCAGGGGACATCAGCTTTCACCCTTCCTTTTTTCCGTTCCAATTCAAGCAATACTCTTCCCGTCCGGGCAGTCCACACTGCATTCAGCTTTTCCACTGCTGTATACAATAGTTCCACATATTCTTCCGGAATATCCTCAGCAACACATATATTCAGAGGCATTCCGGCATATGTATCCCAGCACACACAACGGGTACACTCTACACAACGGAAAGGATTCACTCCATAATCGACATAAACCTGCGTCCGGAATAACCCATCCGGGTCTTCCCCTCTGTTCCTCAAACCCCTATCCGGTAAGAGACACAAAGCCACAGATACTTCTACCGGTACCGAACCGCTTTCGGGCAACATTTCCACGACCTGCTGTTCAGGAGAACACTCCAAATAATGCCGGATAGTAAAACATGCTCCGTTCCTACAGGTATCGACAGTTATAATCTCCGAACGGCCATACTGTATCCGTCCCCATTTCCCGTCCCCCACATACCACTTTTCCTTTATACCATCGGTCACATCAATCAAATAACCTGTTTCTTTTTTCTCCGCTACCGGCCAGGTTTCCACCGGTGTCTGTAAACCGGACATCTTCAGCAATCCGTTACTCATCCATGTTGTATCTGAAACTCTCTCCGGACAGAAAACCGCAAAAACATCCAGGGTCATAGAATCCCTGCCTTGTTCCAATCTAAAAATTCCTTTACTCTCCAATAACTTCCCCCGAATTCCCAATCCTCTGTCTATCTGGGCCAATACCATCCATTCCCGCCCCAAATATGTCTGCTCAATTTCTACATACATTCTGCCATTCCGTTCATATACCGGTAACACCACAGCATTCTCATCCTTATCTTTACCACAGGCATTTCCACTTTTTATCCCAACCATCCCTACCCAACAAAACAACAATACCAATAACTTTGTCCTCATGTTATTTCCATATTGAATTCACATTTTTTCTCCACGCTTTCCAAAAAACATCCTTTTCCTTGTCTGTTTTCCGATACATCACTTTCAATTGTTCCTCCATCAAAGCCACCACTTCCGGATACCTATTCCTTTCTGTTTGTATATATTCCATCAAACAATCCGTATAACACCATATCAAGAATCTTCCCCAACACTCCTCACCAGATACATTCCGGAATATTTTTCCCAAATCTCTGATATATTCAGTGACCGAATATTCCCGATCGTAACCTACAAAACAATCCGCTTTTTCTACCAACCGTCTGACAGTCTCCCTTCCCCAGTCTTCCCACCACTCCCGAGGCAGGTCCTTTCCCGATTCCAACACATAGGTTTGTAAAAAACGCAGGGCATCCTGCTGTTCTTCCCTCCCCACAGCAACAACTATAACCGAATCATTCCCCCAACATTTCCTTATCCCTCCGAGATAGGTAAAAGCCTGATTTATGTACTCCGAATATTGTTTTCGGATAGCAAGATTCCAACTTTCAACACTCAGACGCCCGTTATTTCTCAGAGTATCTCGCAACAAACGCTTCAAGTGACACATGCCCAATTCTGCCGTTTCCAACGAATAACGCCCTAAATCTTCGGCTTGTGCTTCAGGTAAGTTTCCACCGCTATCCTGAAAACGATATTTACGCTCCAATTGTTTTTTTTCTATCCAAACAGACAATTTTTCCTGAATTTCTTCAGACGCCAATCCGGGAAAATAACGGTATCCCCACTCAATAGCCAATGAATCATAAGCGCCAATCCGGGGTATCCGGTCGGACATATCGACTCCATCTTCGGGTTGTACAGCATAGTTCATACGCATATAATCCATTATAGAACTACCATAACCATGACGGTGTAAAAAAACGGCATCTCTTAACTGCTCTGTTTCACACAAAGAACTCCCATAAAAATTATGGGTCAATCCCAGTACATGCCCGACTTCGTGTGACACCACCATCTCCAGCAATCTACCAGCCAGTTCGTCCGGGAACTCCTCCTCGCTTTCTCCTGTCTGTGCAATATACCACTGGCATAACATATCAAAAACCGAATGAAAAACCGCAATATGACAACTCAGGATCTCACCGGTACGGAAATCTACAAAAGGACGTCCATAAGCATTCTCCATCGGAGAAGCCTTATAGACGATCCATGACAAAGCAGAATTATCTAAAGTAAATCCGGCCGAATCCGGAGCCATAAGTCCTGCTATGGCATTTTTAAAACCGCTACGTTCAAAAAGAGCATTCCAATTGTTCACGGCACGTAAAACATAAGGACGCCACTTTTCAGGAAAACTACGGTCGATATATATCCTAATCTTTTGCCGGGGTTCAACCAGTTCTCCCCGCCTATACCGGGCCGTATCACGATCCGCCACTTCCAGCCGCCAACGTTTCACTACGCGATCCGAGATGACCTGACAACTTCCCGGTTCCATATGTGCATAAGGTACAGTAAAATATCCAACCCCTGAAGAGGCATAACGTACCTGCATCAGATGCCGGGGCAACAACCTTAAACAACAACCTAATTTCCATCGAGTCACTTCTCCATTTGCTGAAGTTGCAGGCGTCCTCTCTACAGCTTCATAAATCCGTTCAGACCTGACAATCACACTTTCCGGCGTTCCAAGAATTGCCGTTACCCTTCCTTCACGCTCACTCCCTATCCCGATCAAAAAAGAAAAGGGTTGTAATCCCCACAACTTTCCATCACGAAGCCATTCGGTCACATCAATGATCTTCCCGGTCTTTTCACACCCCAAGATTTCAAATTCCTGTAAGGTAAGGGGCATTTCCCGTTCAGCCAATAAACTTCCGAGTGAATATGACCCGGAAGTATCCACATAACTTCTTATCTCCTTCAATATTATCTGTTCCTTCTCTTCCTCCCACCGTAAAATCCTCGGACCGAACCGATCGCCCTGATATCCGAATTTAGCATCAGCAGATTTTTTTTTTCGTCCGGCACCCTCCAATATTGTAGTCGTCAGGCTCATATCACGTCCTAGCAGACTATCCGGGATCACCCATAAAATACGTCCATTCTGTTGATAAGTTGTAAACAAACCAGGTATAACTTCCGACTGTGCATAAAGCTTTATCATACACAGCAAGAAAAAAAGAATCCAACAGATTTTTTTCAACCAGGATAACATTTTCCGGGACCTGAACAGGTCCCGGAAAAACAACTGCTTCTTATTTAAAAGCATAGACAAAATCCACTACATTTTTAAATCCTTTAAACTCATAAACCATCAAGTCTTTCGTTCCCTCTTCCTTATCTATCTCTCCGGCTGCAGTCAGCTTCATTTCAAGCATACTGCAATTTCCATCCGGATATTCGGCCACTCCCCCCAGGTAACTTACAAAATCATAAGGAATCGCTTCTACCTCATCTCCTCCCGAAATATCCCAACGGTCCTCCCGTTGGCTGCGGAATTTCAACCGGGTAATCCGTACAGAAGGATCCGGATGGGCATAAATTTCATATGAACGAGGAGTTGAACGAGTCAAGTCTGCCCGATAAATCTTATTACCGACAGCATAGTAAAACATACGGTCAAAATAAGCTGAAGTGGCCACCGGTAATTTTCCTTCGACAAGCCCTGTTTCCGGGGTCAATTCCCAATAACCGCTACAGATTGTCCCTTTCTTCCCTTGTATCATCTCCGGAGAAATTTCGTAAATATACAAGCTACTTCCCTGACTGGCTATCGCCATAATCTTCGGAACATCGCGGGAAGTCGTCGCTCCGATATAAATTACATCTTTATCTCCAATATTGTTCGGATCGAATTTATTCGGATAACCAGCCTGCTCGCCTATGGTCTCCAGTTTCTGTTCATTCAGACTTCCGTCAATATCGTAAAGATCTTCCATGCCGCTAGCAATGTAGCGGTTCGTATTATAATTATTACCGCCAATATCCGCATTATAGTAAGAAAGGAAGCGTTTGTTCTTGGAATCATAAATAATATTTATTCCTTCCGGTGACACATCATAAGCCAGGGAAGCCCTCTCTGCATAATAATCCCCATCTGCAGCTTTCACCGGATAATAAACAGAAAATCCATCCGGCTTGGCAAACCAGAATACCCCATCGTCAATGATACATTCCCCCCGTTTATCTCCTTCCGCATACATCGGTGCATAATGGGCGTCATTAGTCAGCTTTTTGTATAACAACATTCGGTTATATGCATAACGTTCTTCCAAAGTAGCACCATCCAGCATATAGTTTTTCCCTCCTTCAGTGAAAATACCCAACAATGTCTCCTCAGATCCTTGCTGCATGGCATTTTTCAGATGCAAATTATTAATCGACAAGAACAAAGGTTTACCCTGCAACCTGCCTCCCGTTTCCTGTGCATAGATATCTTGTACGGCAACCCGGCTGCTACCGTCCCCATCGATACATCCCAATACGGCATTCTCACCGATATTCTGCAGCACAAACCAACAACGGTTAAATGCAGCCACCAAATTAACCACCGTCTCACCGAAGGTTACGATATTCTGTACCGTATCCGTTACAGCCAACCGTAATGTAATCTGTCCGCTATTTTTCGGATAAACCCATATCCGGCATACCGAATCCGTACCACATTCCGTCCACGTCACCCCACTTAGATTCTTTTTCCACAAATAAGTCAAATTGGCATTATCTTTCCGGTCCAACTGGGTAACAGCCGCTTTCACTTCAACCAAAACCGAATCTTTCTTCGGTATCGTAACGCTGACGCTCCGCGGCATTTCTAACACCATATCGTTGATGTCATTATAATCATAATTTCCCAAATCATCATAACAGGCCATTCCCAATACAGCCAATAATCCCCATACCAATATCTTTTTCATACTATCATTTTTTCTGTTCACATTCATCATCAATCCTTAGGAAACACAATCTCATTCTGAGGATTCTCGTCATCCATCAAAGGCGGATTACCAGCCTTCTTATAAGCCTCATACTTAGCGCTGATATCATTCCTGACTTCTTTCGTCTGCTCTGTCTCAGCATAAATTTTCCCCAAGTTGTCCATCATAAACATATATTTATTATTACTGTATATCCCCCACAACCCCTCATCCCAATCTGAAGGACGTATCGTATAAGCGATAGTAACTTCACAATCCGAATTCTCCACACGCCCCTCTCCAAACTCATGCTCAGCATTCTCTATATCGAAAGTCAGTTTTGTATTCAACTGTGCACCGACCCTAGGGGGACGGGGTACAACCAACTGGGCCGTAAAAGTCTCAGCCCCAGCAGGAAATTCATAAGAAGGTATAAACACAACCCCTTCCATCTGCTCGACCGTTTTCAGGCAAAAATTCAAAGGCTTTTCCAAAGCATATCCCAAACAACGCACCTTTACCTCTAAAGCACGTTCTGTAACTTCATTCATATAGTCCCGGTCGTCGAAAACACAGCTGGCTTTTGTATTGAAAAATTCCAGACGGGGTGCTTCGTTATATCCCTTTATATCATTTTTCTCACAAGAAATGGCGGTAATCAATACAACCATCATTCCATATATCAATCTTTTCATCACTTACTATTTTCCGGTTATACCAAACATATCTTCATTTTCAGGCAAAGGAAACTGATACTTTGTCCGTACATCGACCAAACTGCAATTTGCAAAAGTGACGTAGTTGTGCCGTTTATAAAAATAAAACAGCTGTCCCTCTCCGTAATACTCTTTCAGGTATTCACGCATCACTTCGTTGATCCGGCGCGTATGCCCACTGTCAAATCCTTCACGGGTATCCGGTTCGTCATATCCTTTTCCCCCATCTGTCGCATCACTGGAGGCGATTCCCCGTTTAAAACGAACCATATCCAAAATTTCAGCGCTGCTCTGCGGATCCGGATCACATTCAGCCATAATATAATACATTTCCGGAATCCTGATCAAGGGCATGACATCTGCACCGGAATAAGCTCCTGTATAATTCGGTAAATGATCTGAGGCATATCCGGTCTGATCGTATTTCGACAAGATTTTCTTTGTATCATCAGTAATCAACATCTCATGAAAAGCGGCATTTCCTGAACGGAAATCAGTAGAACCACCGGCAGATAAATCATAAAACTGCCCGAACAGTTCTTTGCCGACTCCCAAACCGGAAACATTCTGATTGATGAAATCAGGGTCCACCACTTTCTCCATCTCATAAATATGTAAACTAAAAATATGTTCATCGAATAAGATCCTGTTTTCTGTCGTCAAAGCTTCAGTCAACGGGAACAATTTACTTTCCACCACCTCACTGGCAACAGCATAAGCCTTAGCTTTACTTTCTTCATCCCCCTTGTAACAATATACCCTTGCCAACATAGCCTTTACAGCCCAACGATTCATACGAAACTGACGCAGCTCCAGAAACGGGTCTGCATTGACGTCATGAACAAAGATATCATGATCAGCCTCCCACAATAGAGAATCTGCCTGGTGTAAATCCGCCAGACAAGCGTCTACCACCTCCGTAGCAGGTAATACAGGAGTCGGTTCATTACTGAATACTGTCCGATAAGGAATAGCTTTCCCCTGAGGTTCCATAGCAAATACCGGCCCGAACATCCGTAACAGATCAAAATGCAGAAAGGCACGCAAACCCAAAGCTTCCCCTTTCATAATCTCATAATAACCCGGCGTTGTAATTACCTCACGGTTCACCTCCAGATAATGCAGGAAATTATTAATGTTCGCAATAATATTATAAGCACCTGAAAAAACATTATCTTTAATACTTTTATAAGTTCCGTCATAATTATAAATCGATGTCCAGTTCGTTATGTCAGGAGCGTACTCATACCGTCCGGCAAGCATCTCCATATAATTATAGGTTAGCTCACGTCCGTAAAGGGAAGACTCTCCCATTTTAAGATAAAAGCCCGTTAAAGCATCCTGGAAACCAAACTCATCTGCAAACAAATCCTCTTCCGGCACGGAAGTTTTAGGCTGTACATCCAGCCAGTCCGAACATCCGCTACTCCCCAATACGATCACCAACAGGAAACCATATACAAATTTATACATATTCATATTATTTAAATACTACATTTAACGAAATTGCAAACTGACGGGCAAAAGGATAATCCAATCCCCTCTCCTGTTTTACAGATGAGAGATAAAAAATATCCTCCATAGTAAATCCCCACTTCAACGAACTGATAAAACTCTTTTTCAGGAAACGTGTATTTTGCTGATCCATCCGGTAAGTCAGAGACAACGAACCGAAAGTCAATGTATTCTCATCCATCACAAAACGGGATGTCGGACGTGTTTCCGATCCGTTGACAGAGTTTGTCAGGCGTTTGTATTTAGCCACATCCCCCGGTTTCTGCCAGCGTTCCTGCAAGACACGTTTATCTACATTATACCGTAAATCGGCATTCTCGATTTTATCCACCAACGTCTGGTTATATACCTGTCCTCCGAATTTATAGTTAAAAGAAAGATTGGCTCCAAATCCTTTATAATTAAATGCAGTATTGATATTTCCCTGCCATTTCGGCTCTGTGTCCCCGTAAGGGATTTTATCAATAGCATTATACTCACTGGTCACTTTACCATTGCGGGTCAGTAATAACTCATCTCCTGTCATCGGATCGATTCCCAGCGAACGGACAACCCAAATACGCGTCTGTGACTCTCCTTCTTCATACATCGGCAGAGGTTTGTCTTTTTCATTGCTGGTATTAAGCTCATTCATATGGCGCAAAGCATCCGATATTTTTTTCAGTTTTTCTTCATTATGTGAACCATTTACCGTGATCACCCAATAAGCATCTTTATCCAGATTACGATAAGGAATAAATGAAAAATTCAGCTCCACCCCTTTCGTCTCCAGATTTCCCATATTTTCCGGATAAGAAGCAAAACCGACAGAAGGAGCCAGCGTGATCTGTGCTAAAGAATTTTTCGTATTCTTGATATAATATTCGGCCCGGGTAGTAAAACGCCCTTTGAGTAAGGAAAGTTCCAAGCCAACATTCCAGGTTCCGGTCTGTTGCCATTTCAGATTCGAATTACCCAAAGCGACCAGTTCCGTCCCCGTTGCATTAGAAGAAAAATAAGGTTTCATTAAATTGGTATAAGTATAAACTGAGCGGGACTGATAAGGAGAAAAACCTTGTGTACCTGTCACCCCATATGAAGCCCGCAATACCACATCATCCACCCATTTAACATTTCTCAGCCAACTTTCTTTCTTCATATTCCAGCGTAAACCTGCAGACCAGAAAGGAGCAAAACGATTGTCTTTACCAAACTGTGAAGAACCGTCGATACGGATATTAAAATCGGCAGAATAACGATAATCATAAGAATATCCCAAAGTAGCCACAGCTCCCAAAGCCCGGGTAGTTCCTTCACTTCCGGTCATGTTTTCATTGTATTTCTTACCAAACAAAATATGATCCATATTGCCGTTCGGAAAACCCGTCACCGTTGCTCCATAGACTTCGCTATGAGTTTGCTCTACTGAATAACGCAGATTTCCCGTCAGATAATGCACATCATTGACCACATTGTTATAACTGGCTGTAAAAGCAAACATATAATTGAAATCCTCCGACTGGTTACGTTTAAAATCACCCTTCAGGGTAGGATCCACCACTTCAGCAAAAGCGGTGTGCTGTGCAGGACGGAAAACCTCGTCCTTACCCGTCGATTTCTGTATAGAAATATCGGCCTGCAAACGCCAGGCATCCGTCGGAGTATACTCTAATTTAAAAAGGTTACGGATACTAAAAGAGGTGGTCCGGTCTTTACTATGAAAGGTCGTATTATACATCGGATTAGCTACCTGATAAGGTTGTGAATTACCCAGATAGATCATATCCCAGGTCTGCATAATTTTATTGATTTCTCCATTTTCTCCGTAAGGCCGTAAATAAGGATTCAAACGGGTATATTCACTGAAAGATCCGTAAGGACTGTCATCTCCTGTTGAATTATCCACGGTCAGGCTGTTCTTCATCAGTAATTTACGGTAACGGTAAGAAAGATCCAACGCTGCCGTCTGGGTACTACGCCGTGACTCTTTCATTACTCCCGGCGTTTGATTGAGTCCCAGATACAATTTATACCGCAGGGCCTCACTTCCTCCTTCCAGCGTCAGGGCATGCCGGTGTTGTACAGCTGTCCGCAAAGGTTGGGACAACCAATACGTATCAACTCCTCTTTTCACCTCACGCAAACGGTTCTGATAGTCCCGTTGGGAATCCAGGTCATTGGGAGAATATAAACCAGCCAAAGCTTCAACCTGGATTTTTTCCTCTGCATCCATCAAATTATAAGCCGAAAGGTCCGGCATTTGCAAACGCAGGTTACCGCCGTAACTCACATTGATTTCTCCTGGTTTCGGAGTGTAAGTTTCTATTACAATCACACCGTTAGATGCTTTCGAACCGTAAATCGCCGTTGCAGAAGCATCTTTCAGCATTGTGATCGACTGTACACGATCCGGGTCCAAATCGACCATCGTCTGCACGTCAATCTCGAAACCATCCAGTATCAATAAGGGCTGATTCGGATAAGTATCGTATTCTCCCTGCAAAGACACCAAGCTATTGTCTCCGGCCCCTCCGGCAGGCAGCGTGGAAGAACCACGCATACGCATGTCCGGTAAACGGTTCGGATCCGAACCCGCACTGATATTTTCCATGATCCGGAAACTGGGTTCAATGGTAGACAAAGCCTTAGCAATACTTGTAGTACTGATCTTTTTTAATTCATCCCCTTTTACCGTCACCGCAGAACCGGTAAATCCTTCCTTTTTACGGGAAAACATACCGGTAACCACAACTTCATCCAATTCAGTCTCTGCTTCTTCCAGAACAACCCGCAAAGGTTGTACTTTTCCATTCTCTATTTTAACAGGAATCTCTTTGGAATTCATTCCCACAAAAGAAAATTCCAGAGAGATACCCGGAGTTTCTGTTATTTCAAGACTGAATTTACCGTCAATATCCGTTGCCACCCCTATCGTGGTACCTTTCACCACAACCGTAACTCCTGGTAGTACCCCTCCTTTAGAATCGACTACGACACCTTCCAGCTTAATTAATTTCTGGGGAGCAGCCATATCGGCCCCGGCTTGTTTCTTATAAATAACAATAATCTGATTTTCAATCTCATAACTAAAATCAGAACCACGCAGACATTGTTCCATCACTTCATTTATATTTCCCGATACAACGTCTACGGAAACGTTTCCAATAGTATTTATAACTTGCTCATTATAAGCCAATCTGTAACCCAACTGTCTCTTTATTTCTTTAAAAGCTTCTTTCAATGAAACATTTTCCAGACGGAATGCCACACTCTGTCCGGCAGCTTCAACCACTAAAGGTTCGGTTAATATTAACAAAGTAATTAAGGATAACCGGATCCATATTCCTGCCCAACGGCAGACCTTTCCCCACCGTATTCGATTCTCTCTATTATTTTTCATATTCTCATTAAATTACCTATTCCTCTCTTTCAACGGATAATGACCGTCCGGCCTTTCAATTCGATATCCAGCGTACGGGTCTTCTCCAGTATATTCATCACATGTTTTAACGAACTACTCCGTTCAATTTCAAAAGAATAATATTCGTTCTGTTTATCACTATCTACAAAAAACACTTCAATATCATACCAACGTGCCAATTCTCTCATGATATATTCCAGAGAACGGTTATCAAACAAAAAATACCCGTCGATCCAGCTTGTTGCCGAAGCTCCGGCTTTTCCAACCACCCAGCGTTCTTCCATCAACTGTGCTTGTTCTCCCGGTTTCAGTAAAACCTCATGCTTTCCCCGGCTTAACCGGATACTTCCCGACAACAACACAGCCGAATAAGGTTCATCTTCGTAATGACGGATATCGAAACGGGTTCCTAAAACCTTCACGACATTTCCTGCCGTTTCCACCCAGAAAGGCCTCAAGGAATCACGTGCCACGTCAAAAAATACCTCTCCGTCACAAGCTACCCGACGCTCTCCTGTCGGAAAAACTACAGGAAAACGTACTACAGATTCCGCATTCATCCATACTTTCGTCCCATCCGGTAAGATCATCTTATAATCCGTTCCTCTGGGTGTCCGTATCTCATTATATTGGGAAGAGTCTGCCCGGTTTACGTTTGCAGTCGGTTCATAACGGGCATACCCATCCTCAGCTAACAAGAAGCCTCCCTCCCAGTTGTAAGCAGAATCCCTGTTCAACATAATCTCTTTACCTGAAGCCAGCCGAATGACCGGCAGAGAAGAGGCTGTCACTCTCTCTGCCAGGTCCTGATCCGTTTGCTTCACTTCATTTTGCCAATAAAACCAGACGCCTTCCCCCATACACAACAGCAGAACAATCCCTGCTACCCTCCCCCACCATTTCCGCCGTCTGTATCTCTCGATCCGACGCGCAATATTCATTTTCAAACGTTCACGGGCTTTTTCCTTATCGGACAACTCCAACCCTGCCATCTTACATCTGACATATTCCCGGTTACTGATTTTTTTATAAAAGTCCTGATGCTCCGGTGTTTTCAGCCAGTTTTCCAATGCCCGACTTTCCTGTTCGTTTAAATCTTCCAACAGAGAATGAATAATCGAACGCCTAATCGCCTCTTCACTGTCCGTTCTCATAGCTAATCAAAAGAGTCATTCAGTATCTTCTTTATCACGGGAAAGGAAATCGTCCAGCGACGCAGCTGGAAAATCCATCCCTTCACCCCGGAAATTTTTCATTCGTAAATAAATCAAATAACGGCCCAAAATATTGAATCCCTCATCCATCCCTTTCATCAGGCTGTTTTCAGAAGAACGCCATACCCCGCCACTACATGAGAAACCACCGACATAGACATCGGAAATTTTACCCCTGTCTTTCAATTCTTGCCAGGGTTGCGGAAATTCGGTGGACGACATCGATACGTTCAGATACATCCCCGCATCCTGCCATGACTTCAGGTAACTAGCCGTACTCGCATCGATAGGCCCACCGAAAGAATACTCATCGGCCAATTTTCCGAAAGCATGTCCTCCGGCTTCATGGCGCAAAATCTGGACAAAATTATTCGGGAAAGGCTCCTCAGATACCGGGCAAATAGCGACACCTTCTCCAGATTTGGTCAGGTTGGCTACCCCTCCGTAACGTTTACCGTTAGCCATCACAATCACAACATCCTGCGTCGGAATATAGTCCAAACCTGCACCCTCAATACTAGTCTTGACAAACTCCTGAATAGCTGTATAATCACAGTTCATACCGGTTCCGAACTCATCATAAGAACATTTAAAACGGGTATCTACCACCTTAGGTCCTCCATAAGTCGCATTATAGTCCGTACATCCAGATTCGGCAGATTCAGCATGCAGCAGGATAAATCCGAAACGTTCCGAATAAGTTTTGAAAGGCTCCAGCGATTCCATACCCTCCATCGCTTCCTGACAATACAAATCATAAACCCCCGATTCGATTTCTTCTTTCGTGAAACCATCTCCAATCAAAATAAAATTGAAAGTAATACGCTGGAAATCAGGTACTGATGCAAAAGGATCATTATAAGTCGGTTTTTTCCAGATCACAGTATGTCCGTCGTAAGTTTTGTACATCTGACTCAAAGATAACGGGAAGCTCAATCCCAGTACTTTATTTTTCAGATGCAATTTCGTGCGGTTGAAAAACTCACCTGTATTGGGCTCTAACTTGAAAACCATCTTGAATTGACCGTCTTCGTTTTTTGTTTCCTTAAGTGTTACCCAGCTCACCTCCTCTTCGTCAAACACCACATCGAAAGGTATATTACATTCAAACGAATGTGTCAATTCTGTCATATCATATTTGGCAAACAGTTTATCGTTGTCCAACTTCCATTTGGGTTCCGGATATTGGGTCACTTTCAATGTATCGTTCAGATTACTCTGAGTGTCCTTCAGATAAACTATAGCCTCCCGGATAACATTGGAATTGTTCACAGTCAAAGTTAAAGCCAGATTCCGGTCGGTCACCGCCTTGGTGACAGGAGCTGTTATCCAATCCACGCCTTCGCTGAAGGTTACCTTTAAAGTTCCGTTCGACCGGTAAGGAACTTTCAGGGAAGTATGGTTATACAAAGCGATGAACTCTTTTTCGTTGATCTCCAATACTCCTTTTTCCAGCTGATATACCGGCAAATTCCAGTTTTCTGTTCCTGCCTGAACCACCAGGCGTACTTTTCGTTCTACTTCAGTCGTATTTTCAATTACCGCAACCTTTACCTCATATTCTCCGGCTTGTCCACTTACCGGCTCCACCGATAACCAGTCGGGAATATTTGCAATTTTCCAGGCCTCACTAGAAGTTACCTGAATAACCTGCTCTGTTGCCAGAGAACCGAAACGCAGGGAACTCTCCGAGACTTCCAGCCGGGGCGTATCTACAGGATCGCCGTTGTCTGAGCAACCTCCTAAAAAGAAGGCTGCTCCCAAAAGAAACAATAAATTAATTAAATATTTCATATCTGATATTTTTACTTGTTAAAATGCAAGGAACGGACGAACTTCTCCATAACTTCCGGCCAGATCTCCATAGACATGCATCGTTTCCCACCAACCATTTCGCAAATAAAATTTAAATACCATCGGATGTACCTGATAATCGGTTTCTGTCGAGGTATAAATCCGGTTGAAATAATCTGCCTCCCATGCATTGGTCTGATCAATGATAAAACTGACATCATATCCATAGAAATAGAACTCATTGCCTCCATTATCAACGATCAACTGGTTAATAGCTTTACGTTTTTCTTTCATGGCTTCAGAAGGCTCCTGCCCAGCTTCACCATCAGGAGATAAAACCTCCCCGTCAATCCAGCCTACCATTGCCTGTACTTCTTTAATAGCCGGCAGATACCATCCGGGATTTCCATTCTCGTCATTCAAATCACTGACATAAGCAGCTACAGGATAATGAGTTTTCCAATCGGGGATCTGTTTGTAAGCTTTCATATTCTCCTGTCCGTCTGTCTCACTACGGGCAATTACTCCCACATTATTAGGATCCTCCGGATGGATTTCATCATAAGGTAATCCTGTACGATACCACAGATTCAGATCCCTGTGAGCTTTCAAAGCTACCACTTTACCATGGGCACCTCCGTCGCTGATTTCATATACCAGACCTAAGGGTTCACCATTGACTACATACAAATCACCTACTTTATAATATTTACTTTGTATAATAGTCAATTTCACTTTCACATCCGTCTGAGGAATCTCAACGATTAATTCGACAGAACGGGAACCGGCTTCTGCAGGTGTAGCACTGATCTTTATCTGATTATTAATATCATCCTGTATCACAGTACACCATTTATCTTCGCTTTCAGGCAGGGTCATTCCCCATAGTTTTGCATTCGTAGAGACTTTTACAATCACTTCATCTCCAGCCTCATTCAAGGTAACCCGGTCTGTCGAAAGTACCAGTGACGGTTTGGTTCCGAGCTGAGTTACAACCACCTCACATGAAGCCGTATTAGAAGCCGCACCGGTACTCAGGGTGATGGTAGCCGTACGATCTGTTTCCAGCTCGGAAACAGTCGCATTCACCTTCAGCACATCTCCCTCTGTACTGATAGAACACCACTCCTGCGCCTCTTCATTAACTTCTGCTTTCCAGTTTTCCCAGGAAGAGTTTACCTTCACCGTTATCTCACCGCCTTCTGTTTTAAAATTAACTTTTTCCTGGTCGGTAGAAATTTTCGCCAAAACACTTCCTTCCTGGATAACTGTCAAGCTTCCGTTCACAAAAGGAGTAGCACCATAAGGTGTGCTAAGTAAAATTCCAATAGAACGTTCATTCAAAGTCGGATTAGCCTCCACTGATAACAGGTATTTATCCGTTTCCCCTTCTTTCAGTTCCATTTTTACCCATCCCGAAGCCTCTACATTATATTTCTCGACTGTCGACAAAACTTCAATATCAACACTACCTCCGGCAGCATCTATACGGACAGTATCCGGATTCGCCACGATCATCGGCTCATTTCCCATTTGTTCGATAGCCAAAGTATCGGTGAAACGGTTACCTCCGACACCACCGGATACTTCCAACGTTGCACGACGGGCTGTCAACAATTCATTAAATTCGGAAGTCAGTAATAATTTTGAATTTTCTGCATCGAGTTGTACGGTAATCCAATCGACCAAGGTATCGCCACGCCACTTGTACTCGATTTCCGGACTGAAAGTCATATACATCACTTCCCTGGTTTCTTCTTTCGGAGAAAAAACGACTTTTTCCGGAGAAAACATAATAGACATTTTATCTCCGGCCTTTTGGACCACATCCAGGTACAAAGTTTTCATATTTTCCCCTTCCCCTGAAAAAATTTTCACCCGGGAAGAGCGCACTAATGTATCCAGATTCTGTAAAGGACTGATCACCAATTCTTTTTCAGAAACTTTCAATTTACACCATACACTGTCTTCCAATGGAGACATTTCCGCACCCCAGGGATAATTGGATTTCATTGCCAGTTTTTGTTCTCCACCCATTGCCGGAAACTCAAAAGTTGTTTGATTTCCGCCAATTGTCAACTCAACAGGCATATCGAGCCCATCATCATCTTTACAGGCAACGATACCCCATACGATGAACACGAATAAAACACTAAAAAATAAATATTTTGTCTTCATAAATTTATATTTAATGGTTAACCATTTTTAAATAGCAACGGATAACATGACAGTAACTCCTGTATGTTCCGGAAAATAGCGGCATACTCCCCCGGCACATTGTATTCCCTCCCGATTCCGGCCATAATCGACAGATGCCCGCAAGCTACGCCAGCTGTAACTCCCTCCGACACGATAATAATGAAGGCTGTCACCATAACTTTCATAATTACACATATCGCTTACATATACCATCCATGCCGGAGCCAATCCCAGCTCTAACAATCCCATGGCCCAACGCTGATTATCTTTTGAGTCGCTCCACACATGCTGCAACTCCATCCGTAAAGAAGTTTTCGGGGTAACTTTGTAAAGCAGATCAGCAACCAATACCTCTGAGTCCATCCTCATATTCCCAAAACCATATTTACTGAATTCCAGTTTCCTCTGGTGGAAAAACAACAATGTACTTTTGAAACTCTTCGACCATTTTCTCTCCAATTCCAAGCCGATCTCTCCATAAAGTAATTTTCCTTTCTGCCTGAAAAGATACGTACTCTCATCGTCCTTTTTCATAGTAAGACTCCGATACATAGATCCGTTCACTGCAAAAGACAGGGGATTTCCTGTTTTCCCCCCCATAGGCAGCTCCCCAAACAAACTGAATTGTCCTCCTGTCTCTCCTGCCATTTTTATCTCATGCGGAAATAAAGTCAACAATGCATATTTATGTTGCATGGTCAATGCCGGCACATAATTCAAACTGACACTTTCATCGTTTAAGCAATCGTCGACCCGCAAATCTCCGTTTTCAAAAGCACGAAATGTTGCGGAAAAACCTATTCCCGGAGCATCGATCCCTGCATACAACAGTACATTACGACCTTTTCCATAGCGGATGTTATATGCGTCGTCCCAATACACAGAGCGACTTTTTGCAACATATTCCCCTCCCAGGGAAAATATCCCTTTGGACAAATCCAGCCTGCCGGCATAATTCCGTACTACCCGGTCGGCCTTCACATTATGTTCATCACTTCTGTCATCACGCAATACCCAGGAACCACCCACCGAAAGCAGCATTCCGTTTTCCGGGAACAACAAACTTCCCAAATCTATTTCTCCATCTGTACCATAGATCCGTACCGGAGCATATTCCTGAAATTTCTGCGGTACTCCGGCCACGACTTTCAAAGTCACCCCATCCCACGGACGCCACCTGATATTCCCCCCCATCAAGGCATTATTAATCCCCAAGGCCCTTTCCTCATAAGTACGAAAAATCAAACCACTTCCAAACTGTTCATATACCGTCCCTGCACGTAATTCCAAAGACTTACCGGTCCATTCAGCAAATCCTCTCATCAACTTACATCCCTCCCATTCCGGAGAAAAACCGATCATCGGAGGTTCATAGATATCATACTCCAAACCAAAACGGAAAGCTTTAAATGAATATCCTAAAGTCAGATAAGTATTGGTAGCCACTTTATCTTCCACCTTCTTCACCCCCAACTTATCATCCTTCATGTAGAATCCCCAGTTCGTCTCCAGACTTCCGCTAAAATGTCCCTTGGAGCGCTGTATTTCCTGGGCTTGTACAAACCCGGAAAATACAGCAAATACAACCAATAAAACAGGAATTTTACAATTACACATTCCTACCTATATTCAAAGATTTAATAACCGACATTCGTCCCAACAACTACCTGCTGAACATTCTCAACCAACCCCTGTTCGTTCGTTACAAAAACCACAAGCGTACTATTTACCGGATTTGCGTTTCCCATATTGAGCTGGAACTTAATTTCTTTCGGAGCACCCGGTTCAAAAGCCACCGCTTCCTCTCCTTCAAATGAGGGTCTATAATCACGCATGGTATGGAACCACTCTATCATCCCCAAACCATTATGACTCAAATATATACCATCTTCAACCAAAGCAGCGATCACTTTACCGTTGAAAGATTTTTTACTACCGATCACGGCAGTCAATTCAACTTGTTTTTTATCTTCCGATAAAGAATTTTTAATGGCGATAGCAACTCCAGCCTTGGATTTAATAGCCGACAGTAATCCATCAGGCCCCATGTCCTTGGCTGAAAATTTTTCTTTATTACGATCTAAATATACCGAAGGAGTACCCGTAGAACCGAAATATGCAATAAAAGCTTTCTCCATCTCCCGGCTACGTTCATCGTATTTCTGCCACATGTCAGGAGATTGTCCCTGATAATGCGTCTCGATCAAAACGATTCTGGGATCTTTCCGGGCCAATGCATCTCCTTCAGTCAGTAATTTGATCGTCTCGGTACAGTATCCGCAACCCGTTCCTGTCAGACTTTCTACCAACATACGCGCAGTAAATTCACCTTCTTTAAATGCTCCCAAATTCAATGCCTCTTCAGCTTCTTTCCCCTGCCACATTGCAGTAATTCGATGCATCCCGGCCTCTGTCGTTCCGAAATAGGGGCTATCTAACTTTTTCCCGTCGATATAAAACTCTCCTCCAGGAATACGGCTTCCCTCTTCATCAACTAAATAAAGACAGGCAAAATCTCCCCCGTCTGCCACAATACTCTTTTTATCAGAAGTCACCTTTAACTTTACATTCTCATTCATAGCAATCACATCCAAGGTATTAGATACAATTCCCTTGTAAGTTGCAACAACTTTATAAGTACCCGGAGTGTCAGAAGACAAGGTGTTATCGACTAATTCCTGGTCATTGGCTTTATACACACACTGTGTACTTACATCTTTCCCGGTATTGTCCTTCACGGTAAAAACTACAGCATCCACACCATCTGCTGAAAAATAAGAACGGTCTGAAGTCAGGGTAAGACCGCTTAAAATGCCGTCACCAGTATCGTCTCCATCATCCGAATCAGAACAAGAAAACGCTATCACACAGATAACAGACAAAAACAATAAAAACGATTTTCTCATAATTTTATAAGTTTAAAAGTTATTTTTCAAATAAAGAACGTACACCCCACCCGACAGGGTGACTGAAAAAAAACACATTTCAGGAAAAATATTTTCCCGGAGGCAAAGGGTAAGCTCCATTTCATTCGTTTCCCGGAAATATCCCTATGATTTTATTTAGAAAATCAAAAGAGTTGTCACCCGAATAACAGGGGTACACGTTTTTTTAAAGAAATAACTTATTCATCCTAATAAAAAGAAAAAAATGAAAACAGGAATTTTAATTTTACTCACTTCACTAGTCTGGAACCTACAACTTTCCGGACAGATGATTCCGGAAAATGTAACCTTAAAACAATTGGACGGAAAAGAAATTACTTTTAAAGAAGCTGTACAACAAGGACCGGTAATCGTATCGTTTTGGGCAACCTGGTGTAAGCCTTGCCAAAGCGAACTGGAAGCATTAAAAGATTTGGAAGACTCCTGGAAAAATAAAGTCCGGATTATAGCAGTATCAATTGATGATGCCAGAGCAATGGCTAAAGTCAAATCCCTTGTAAAAGGAAAAAAATGGCCTTTCGAAGTACTGCTCGACCCGAACAAAGAGCTATATAAAGCATTCAATATTTCAGCAATTCCCCATGTTTTAGTTATAAACGATAAGAAAGTGGTATGGACCCATTCCGGATACATGCCAGGTAATGAAGTATTAGTTGTAGACAAAGCATTAGAAACAATCGGAAAAAAATGATATAGTAGAGAACATAAAATATTTTAATGGCTGAAAAATATACAGGATTACTAATTAAATTATAGGGGAAAATAAGTAATTTCATATATTTGCCATTATTTTTGTGTGTTATTTATTATACTATGCTGAAAAAAGCCCCAGACAACCAGGCTAAAACTGATTCACAGGAGTTCTCATATGACCAGCCAGATGTATTCGACCGGTTATTCGACCGCCATTACACTTCACTTTGGTCATTCGCATTTCACTATGTTAAAGACAAAGACATAGCGGAAGATTTGGTACAAGAGGCTTTTATCCAGTTGTGGGATCATTTAAAAGGATTTGACAGCTTTGCAGCTATCCGTGTATATCTTTTCCGGAATGTCCGGAATGCAGCACTTGATTATCTCCGGCACGACAAAGTACGAAACAGGAATAGTACAGAACTCAATGTATGGCTACAAAATGAATTGAGGGAGCCATTGGAGCGTAAAATCATAGAAGAGGAGGTATTCGGATCTATGTACGATGCAATTTATAAATTACCGGAACAGACACGAAAAATTGTACTACTGACGCTGGAAGGAGTATCTAATCCCCAAATCGCCGAACAATTGAAAATTTCGGTTAATACACTGAAAACCTTAAAAAAAAGAGCTTATCAATACCTCCGTAATGAACTTGGACCATACAGGTTTACTCTTCTGAATTGGATATTTTTGTTGCGGAAATTAATAAAAAGAAATAATAATTAAAAATAAAAATCCAGGTTTATTTTTTCTTCTATTCCGATTCCGGTTTTTATACCGTCAGACCGGTGATGTCTGACGGAAACGTAACGTAAAGTTTTTTGCGAAGTGAGGAGTTCCGCCGGTCAGTGATAGAAAAAGGTAGACGACCGACAGAGGTGACCGGGTCGACAATTCCGATCACCGGAGACGAATTGGTAACGAAATAAACCTACATTTTAGCCGGAGATTATTTTTTGCGGCGCAATTCAAAATTTTTCCCCAAATATACTCTTCGTACCTCCGGGTCGGCAGCCAGATGCTCTGCTGTTCCGGCTTGCAGGATACGGCCGTCGTAAAGCAGATAGGCCCGGTCGGTGATCGAAAGTGTTTCCTGTACATTGTGGTCGGTAATCAAAATACCGATGTTCTTATCCTTCAATTTCTGTACGATATTTTGAATATCTTCGACTGCGATAGGGTCTACACCGGCAAAAGGCTCGTCCAACAGAATAAATTTAGGCCGGATCGAAAGTGCCCGGGCAATTTCCGTACGGCGTCGTTCTCCTCCCGACAACTGGATTCCCAGGCTTTTACGGATATGCTGCAACCCGAATTCGTCGAGCATTTCTTCGAGCCGGTCTTTCTGCTCTTCTTTGGTCATTTTGGTCATTTCCAATACAGCGCGGATATTGTCTTCGACACTCAGCCGCCGGAACACCGAAGCCTCCTGTGCCAAATAACCTACCCCCAACTGTGCACGCTTATAAACCGGTTCTTTGGTTATTTCCTGATCATCCAGAAAGATCCGACCACCATTCGGAGTGATCAGTCCGACAATCATATAAAAAGAAGTCGTTTTCCCAGCACCATTAGGCCCCAACAAACCCACAATCTCTCCTTGCTCCACTTGCACCGATACATCTTTGACAACGGTACGACTTTTATATTTCTTTATCAAATGTTCTGCTCTTAGTATCATCATGTGCTGTTTTAGATCACAAAGATAAGAAAAAGACAGAGAGGAAGAAAAAAAATACAAGGACTACAGGAAAATGATTTAAAAATTCAAATGAACAGAAAAATTAATAGCAAAATTCTGGACATGCTGTCCTGGCCGGTCTTCGCGGTGGGTCAGTCTCCATATCGCATCGATCCGGAACAGCCGGAAAATATTTTCTATGCCGACCCCTGTTTCAAAATAGGGCTTGGACACCGAAGACATTCCCTCGGGGAACAACAGTATGGCCCGGGTATCGGGCAGGCTTCCGTTATTCTTATCGGAAAGTGTTCCGATCAATCCTTTGAAAATAAATACTTCCCGCCATTTCAATTTTTTCATCAAAGGAATCTTCCCCAAAAAGAAACCTTTAAAATGATGTTCGTAGAAAAATGCCAGCCAGGTATCCGAAGCAAACTCATAGTAATTCATACATGAGAAAGCGTAAGGATCATAAAAATAGGTAGCGTTTCCTTCGTGAAGTTTCAGTAAAGGATAAGGCACTTTCCCGAAAATTTTTCCTCCGGTCAGTACCACATGAGACTTACCGATCGGCGAAATCGGAAAATCATAATTGATAGAAGCTACAGCCCGGTAAAATTCATAGTCATTTTTAAACAGCCCCTTCACCCCCATGGCCAGATCGACGCCGATAATCGGATAATCGGATCCTAAACTGTATTTATCGAATGCTTTACGAACGACTATTTCATCTTTAGACAAACGGGTATTCAAGCGTACTATCGTCGACTGTACAGAGGGCATCAATTCTCCGTCAGGTTTCACAAAAGGCACATAAGGATTAGAAAACAGGTCCCTGACCTGTACCCCAAAAGTATTGGAAACCCCTTGCCGCCATTCTTTCTCAAAGTTCACATCCAACTGGTTGACCATACTCAACCGATCGTTATCCCCTCTCGAAAAGATTGAACTCAGGATATTTCCTTCGGTAAACGCATTGATTCCCGCTCCCAATTGCACGACATCGTGTTTGAAAGCAGCCGATAACTTCGAAGTCGGTAAATCGTTGAAGGAATAATCGAATCCACCGGCTCCTTTCCAGCGACGATCCTTCGTTCCATAGGCTCCGTAACCGAAAAGACGGATTTTCTTGCTGAAATCGGTTGTAGTCCGGGCGCCCAACTGAAAACGGCATCCTTCCTGTTTGTTGAAGCTAAGCAACTTATAATAAGGTCCCCACTCTACATATTCGGTATCGTAATACCCACCCAGGACCATAGAGACAATCGTGTATATATTTTGATACAGGGGTACGTTTTTAATCGAATCGACCATTCCATAGATCTGTTTTTCCTTACCACTCAATGCATAGGGCCGGATCGTATCCCAAAAACGATCGTCATTTTTCAGGACATTATTATCGATAATCACATTATTATCCATTTTGAGCACCCTGTCGGGAATGTCCGGATTCAGCTGTATATGCGAATAATCTACTTGCCGGTGCCCCAAAAAGGACACCATCTTCGAAGAATCGGACATGACGATGGAAAAGTCGGCAAAGATTTTATCCTGCTTTGGAAACCAGACCGAATCGTCCAGGAACTGATTTTCATTATCCAACACCAGGTGTCTGATCCAGTTCACATTCAACCCCTTCATCATTTTGACGTGAGCCGATTGCAATGCCCAGGTCATCGAATCGATATTTACTTCCCCATCCAATACAGGTGTAGAGAAAGATTTAGGGTGGAATCTGATTTTATAGGTCTTCCGGCCATCGATCTGCAAACTATCGACCAGGAAATATTTATAGAATAAAAGCCCGTGCTCCGAAAGCGGACTGGCAAAACGCACTTCGAAAATATCGATATAGTTATCGTAAAAATTGACATTAGCATGTAAATGGCCGGTAAACTGCGCCAGGGTATAATCTTCTTCAATACCGGAAATCCGGCTGGCATTCACAATCTCCCGGGATAAGGACGGTGACTTCCGGTAATAATAATCGGCAGAAGCTTCGGAAATCATCACAGGCAGATAAGCCTTTCCCGTAATGACCGAAGTATCCATGTGCTCGAAGATAAATCCGAAATTCTTTTGTAACTTCTTATTTTTAAACCCTGGCTTGATATTCGTCAGGTCGAGCTCCATCTTGGTATAAGTCTTACAATAATATTGTTCGAACCGGGCAGGATTATTTCTGTATTTGTTTTTACTGACATTCCGGAGGATCACATGTGCCGGATTTTCTCCAGGAATAACTTTCACCTCGTCCAGATCGAAAGTCTGAGGTTCCAGCTGAAAATCGACAGCATTGTACGCCCCCTTGTTTATCTTTACTGTTTTCGGAAGATAACCGACAAAAGACGCTTGGAGCTCAGTCACTTCTTCGCGGGTTTCGAGGTAATATTCTCCATCGAAGTCGGTGGTCATTCCAATAGTCGTCCCGGTAAAAAAAACATTGACCAGAGGTAAAACTTCTCCCGTCTTAGCATCCGTCACTTTCCCTTTCACCCGGGTACTCTGAGCCCATGTGTATTGTCCCAGTAATAGCAATACAACTAATAATACGATTCTTTTATTCATGATCATTATACTACCCCTTCTCTCAATATATCGTGGATATGAACCATTCCCTTGTATTTTTTATCTTCGTCCACGACCACCAATTGAGTAATACTATTCTGTTCCATTTTCTGGAAAGCGTTGTAAGCGAGTTCTTCTTCCTGAATAGTTTTCGGAGAAACCGACATAATATCCCGGGCTTTCAAGCCATCCACATCTTCATATTTCTCGAGCATACGTCTCAAATCCCCGTCGGTAATAATACCTAACAATCCTCCTTCGGCATCGGTCACCGCCACTGCGCCCAATCTTCCGCCCGACATCTCCAATATCACTTTACGGATTCCGTCTTCCAAAGATACATAAGGCCGGTTATCCTGATCGAATACATCAGATACCCGGGTATATAAACGTTTACCCAAGGATCCTCCGGGATGATATTTAGCAAAATCGCGACTTGAAAAACTCCTGCATTGGATCAGACAAATAGCAAGGGCATCTCCCATCACAAGTTGCGCTGTCGTCGAGTTGGTCGGCGCCAGATTATTCGGGCAAGCTTCACGGTCGACCTGCGCTTTCAATACATAAGCCGCATTCTTTGCCAGAAAAGAGTCGGTATTCGATACCATAGCCACGATTTGTTCGTTACCGACATTCCGGATCAACGGAACCAGTACCTTGATTTCAGGGGTATTCCCGCTTTTGGAAATACAAATGACGACATCGTCATGGCAAATCATCCCCAGATCACCGTGGATAGCGTCGGCCGCATGCATAAAAACAGCAGGAGTACCGGTCGAATTAAGGGTAGCCACTATTTTTTGGGCAATAATGGCACTTTTACCTATACCAGTAACGATCACCCGTCCTTTCGTATTATAGATCAACCGGACCACTTTTTCGAAATCGTCATCGATAAATCGAGCCAGATTCTGTATAGCTAAAGCTTCATCAGCAATCACTTTTTTTGCAACCTCCTTAATATCAACCATCTTAGATTATTCTTTAAAATATTTCTTAAACAATAGACAATATTTATGCCAAAAAAATCAGAAAAAATTATGGTAACCCGATTTTTTTCCCATAACTTTACTAAACGACAAAAGTACCAATTTTTGTCATTCATTTGCTTAGGTGATCATAACATTTATTGTGCCATTTTGTTTGTCCAAACAAATTAAGTTATAAATTTGCATTTCCTTGAGAAAAAGGGTGTGCAAAATATATGAATAATACAATGGGATTGCAGATTAATTTACACGCAAAATTAAAAGAGTATTTTGGCTTCGATCATTTCAAAGGAAATCAGGAAGCCATCATTAAGAACGTGCTGGCAGGAAATAACACTTTTGTATTGATGCCTACAGGAGGTGGTAAATCGTTGTGTTATCAATTACCGGCATTGCTTCTCGAGGGCACCGCGATCATTATTTCTCCGCTGATTGCTCTGATGAAAAATCAGGTGGATGCCATGCGTTCATTTTCAGCCGCTGAAGGAGTTGCGCATTTTCTCAACTCTTCGTTGACCAAAAATGAGATTTTAAATGTGAAAGAAGACATTTTGAGCGGTAAAACGAAAATGCTCTATGTTGCTCCCGAATCCTTGACTAAGGAAAGTAATGTTGAATTTCTAAAGAAGATCAAGATTTCTTTCTTTGCTGTGGATGAGGCACATTGTATCTCGGAATGGGGCCACGATTTCCGGACAGAATACCGGAAAATCCGTCCGATCGTCGAAGAAATCGGTAAAGCGCCGATCATTGCATTGACTGCGACAGCGACACCCAAAGTGCAGAACGACATCCAGAAGAACCTGGATATGATGGATGCCCAGGTTTTTAAATCTTCTTTCAACCGACCGAACCTATACTACGAAGTACGTCCTAAACAAGGAGATGTCACGAAAGACATTATTAAGTTTATTAAAAACCATGAAGGGAAATCCGGTATCATCTATTGTCTGAGCCGGAAGAAAGTGGAAGAACTGGCGGAAGTGCTTAGTATCAACGGCATCAAAGCAGCTCCTTATCATGCGGGAATGGATGCCAGTACCCGAAGTACCAACCAGGACCGCTTCCTGATGGAAGAGGTGGACGTTATTGTAGCGACCATTGCTTTCGGTATGGGGATCGACAAACCAGACGTACGCTTTGTCATCCATTACGACATTCCTAAAAGTCTCGAAGGGTATTATCAGGAGACAGGACGGGCAGGACGGGATGGTGGCGAAGGAATCTGTCTGACTTATTATAGTTTTAAAGACATCCAAAAGCTCGAAAAGTTTATGCAGGGGAAACCCATTGCCGAACAGGAAATCGGTAAACAATTGCTGATGGAAACAGTCGCTTATGCCGAGACTTCTTTATGCCGGCGTAAAGTACTGCTCCATTATTTCGGAGAAACCTATGAAGAAGAAAACTGCGGCTGTTGTGACAACTGCCTCTATCCGAAGAAAGAGTTCGAAGGCGAAGATTATATGGTCGATGCCCTGCAACTGGTCAGCGATGTTAAAGAAAAATTCAAAATCGAACATTTGGTTAATATCCTCATCGGTGAAGCCGATTCTGCCATCAAATCGTATAAGCATGATAAACTGGAATTATTCGGTGCCGGTTCGGAAAAAAGCCGGCAATTCTGGACGATGGTATACCGGAGGGCTTTAGTCAGTTCATTTATCGAAAAAGATATAGAACAATACGGAGTAATCAAACTAACGGATGAAGGCCAAAAATTTTTGGATAACCCTAAAAGTTTTATGCTGATGGAAGATCACAATTTCGACGAGAACGAAGAAGAAGAAAAGATACAGGAGAAAGGTGGTGTATCTGCGTTGGACAGCACTTTATTCGCTATCCTGAAAGATTTACGGAAGAAAATAGCCAAGACCAATAACTTGCCTCCTTACGTCATTTTCCAGGACCCGTCACTGGAAGATATGTGTACCAATTATCCGATCACACTCGAAGAATTGGCCAACATCCAGGGCGTAGGTGCCGGGAAAGCACAGAAATACGGCAAAGAATTCGTCGAAGTCATCAAACAATACGTTGAAGACAACGAGATCGAACGGGCACAGGATATGGTCGTGAAAACAGTAGCCAATAAATCCAAATTCAAAGTATACATCATCCAGAATATCGACCGCCAGATCGATCTGGAAGATATCGCTTCGGCTTTGGGGCTCAACTTCGACGAACTGATCAAGGAGATGGAAGCGATCGTCTTTTCCGGAACGAAATTAAACATCGATTATTATATCAATAAGATCCTCGACGAAGAGCAACAGCAGGAAATCATGGATTATTTTATGGAGGCGAGTTCCGACAATATTTCCGAAGCTTTCGACGAATTCGAAGGGGATTATGCAGAAGAAGATCTTCGGCTGATGCGGCTGAAGTTACATTCCAAACACGGAAACTGACAATGGAAAAAGTTGCGGGAAATATTGGGGGTAAGTCGAAATGATCGATACCCCCTCTTTTTTCGTCAACTATAAGGGGTATGTCACTGTGTCACAACCACTCTCCAACTGCCATCCTTTTCACCTCGCTCAACGTATTTCTTCTGATCATTATATATTTCAATGGCTTTGAATATCGATCTGTTCAAATATTATTCGGAAGCCTTAGAAAAAAACAATGAGATGATCCGGCTTCATAAAGCCAAAGATGAGCAGAAAATAGTAAGAAAAAGAAAAATTTTTTTAGAAGTAGAAGTCAGCGAAGATGAGTATCAGGCTTTTATGAAGCAAACGAAATAATCCGTCTTATTTACCTCATACTCATCTTCCTCTAGTTTTTCAATTCATTTTATCTACAGAACGGACAAATTCGATATCCTCCCGGAACAATTTCCGGTAAGTGATATGGGTGCGCCAGGCTTTCGCTCCGATGTAATCCATCAGATGTATCATTGGAGGATTAAAATCGCCCACCCAATTCAATTCCAGATATTTATATTCCCTGTTCGCTTCGATAATGCGCTCAGTAAAGCGTTTGATCATGGCCGCTTCCACTCCTTTCCCCTGAAACTCGGGTACCACTCCGAACAACTGTCCCAAAGCCACATCGATTTTCCGGAAATGACGGTAATACATCAGTTTCAAACCACCCCACAAATTCATTTTTCCATTTAAATGTCTCACTACCTGATTGATTTCCGGGAACATCAGGAAAAAACCAATCGGTTGCTCTTTATAAAAAGCAAAATAAATCAAATCCTTATCGATAATCGGTTGTAAACTTTTATAAATCGCTTCTACCTGCTCCCGGGTAATCCCGTCTACTCCGTGTACTTCCAGATTCCAGGCTTTATTATAGACCTCCAATAAGGCTTCTATGGCTTTCTGCTTCCCGATATCCCCATAGGTCTGGACCGTATAATCGGGATTTTTCAATATCCGGTCGGCTTTCCAAACGACAATTTTAGAAAGGCTGTCCATAACAAGACGGGTGCGGAATGTAAACTGTTTGAAAAAATCCCGGAAACCGTAGTTTTCAAAAAAAGAAACATAATAAGGCTGGGTATAAGGCATCGCATAAACAGGCGACTGATCGAATCCATCGACCAACAACCCCCACCACTCAATCCGTTCCCCGAAATTTACCGGCCCTTCCATGGCCTCCATACCTTTTCCTTCGAGCCACTCCCTGCATTTATCGAACAAACAAAAAGCGGCCTGCCGGTCGTCGATACATTCAAAAAATCCCATTTGCCCGACACTATATTTGTCCAGATGACAGGTTTTCCGATTGATAAAAGCAGCTACTCTCCCTACACATTGCCCTGCCTCGTCCTTCAAAATCCAGCGGATACATTCGCCATTTTGGAAACAAGGATTTTTCGCAGGATCGAATACATTCCGGATATCATTATCCAAAGGACGTATCCACCAGGGATTTCCTTTATATAGTCTTACCGGTAATTCCAGAAAGTCCGTTTCATGTTGTCGGGTAGTTACTTCAATTAAAGTATACATAACAAAAAAATTAAATTTTTTGACTTAAGGCCATTGCTTGAGCCGGAAAGATAAAATCGGCCAATCGCTTGAGCCAAACGACAATAAAAGCCAATAATATTCGCGGGACGATCAGCCATACGACAGGTAACCCCAATACGGCAAACAACAAAGGATCTTCCAACTGCGAATGCGATATCGCCAGATGATAATTCAACAAATCCGCTTCGGTCCCGGTTAGTTTACCTTGCCGGGCATAATCCATCAATACAGCGGAACCGTAAGCCAACCCCAGCGTATTGCCCACCACCCATAAAAAAGCCACCTGTCGGGGTAAACCCAACAATTGCATACCCGGACCTAAAAGCGAAGAGATCCATTTCAATATCCCGAATTCTTCCAACAGACGTTGCAGGATCATCAATCCGGTAATCAGGGCCACGACTTTCAGGGACAACCACAGACTGGTTTGCAGCCAATTGAACAAAGTATCGCGGAATCCCAAGTCGACAGAAGGCTGCGCTATCATCCGCCCTGCAAACTCCGGCAAGATCAGATTTAAAACGGCAGCAGCGATAAAACTACAGGTAAAACGGAGTAAGACCATCTTCCAACCCGCAGAACCGGTTTTCTTCTGTACCAAAGTTTCCACCGGATAATTATGGGAAATCAGGCACATCATAGCCAACAAAATCCCTTCTCTCACCGTGAAATCCATATTCGACAGCAAAGCGATCACCGTATAGATATTGGTAAAAATACCGGTCACAAAGACCAAAGCCGCATCACCGGGCAAACCGATCCTGGTGAACAAAGGAGCTACCACAGCAGAAACAGCCGGCAACACCTGAAAGTAGGTAAGCAACATCACCACGAAAGAAACCGGAAGCATAATCTTCAAAAACCAGCAAGAGGTTTTCAATGCCACCGGCCAGACTTTCCTGATACAACCGATTATCCTTTCTTTCACCATATCCTATTTTCTCTTTTTTCCTCTTCCCCCTTCTCTCTCTCAGCCTATAGCTTTTAGCATTTTACTTTTTACCTCAACTGCTCGGTCAGCAACCGGATCTCCAATGCCGGGCTAATCCGTTCGTACAGAATATTATAAACGGCATTCGTTATCGGCATATGCACATTATACTGGTCGTTGATTTCTTTAATTCCTTTCACGCCGAAATACCCTTCGGCAATCATCAGCATTTCCATTTGTGCCGATTTCACCGAATATCCTTTACCGATCATCGTCCCGAAAGTCCGGTTCCGGCTAAACTGTGAATAAGCGGTTACCAGCAAATCCCCCAGATAGGCCGAGCTCTTGATATCCCTTTCTATCGGATGAACGGCAGCCACAAAACGCTCCATCTCCTGAATGGCATTGGATACCAAAACGGCCTGAAAATTATCTCCATATCGCAATCCATGACATATTCCCGCTGCAATAGCGATAATATTCTTCATAACAGCCGCATACTCCGTACCATAGATATCGTCCGAAATCGTCGTCTTCACATAATGGCAGTTGAACAATTGTGACACCAATCGGGCCACCCGGGTATCGTCACAGGCAAAGGTCAGGTAAGACAGGCGTTCCAAAGCAATCTCTTCTGCATGACAAGGCCCTGAAATCACCACGATCTGCTCCAAAGGTACTTCATACTGCTGGTGGAAAAACTCACCGATAATCAGATTATCATCCGGGATCATTCCTTTAATCGCCGACACCACAATCTTGTCTTTCAACGGACGGGTGGCTTTTGCCACCACATTTTTAAGAAAAGCACTCGGTATAGCAAAAATGATGATATCCGAACGGGCAATCAGTTTGTCCAGATTATCCGTAAAAGAAATCCGCGACAGATCGAAATCGACCGAACAAAGATAGCGAGGGTTATGGTTCAACTCTTTAAAAGCGTTGATGGTCTCGATATTACGCATAAACCAATTGATATGCTCATTCGTTTCCAGCAGAATCTTAGCAATAGCCGTAGCCCAGCTTCCGCCGCCGACGATCGCAATCCGTGGATTTTCAGGAATTTCCATGCCGATAAAATTTAGTTTAAGCCAACCATTTTTTCACTTCTTCGGGAGTCAACCCTGACAATCCCAACTTTTCTTTTTTGTTGATTCCGCAAAGCTCCTGATGCAATTTATTCGTATTCCCGACTGCTTTCAAAGCTTCCACCGTCTGATATCCGGCTTTCTTCACCACTGCGATCCATTCTTTCGGAATCCCCAGCGCCTCGTATTTCTCATCGCCGTCTACGGTAACTTTCTTTTCGGGCTTCATCTGGGGAAAGAACAACACATCCTGAATCGACGCGCTATTGGTCAGGAACATACAAAGCCGGTCGATACCGATACCCATACCGGAAGTCGGCGGCATGCCGTATTCCAGTGCGCGTACAAAATCATAGTCGATATACATGGCTTCGTCATCTCCTCTTTCCTGCAATTTCAGCTGATCCTGAAAACGTTCCAGCTGATCGATCGGGTCGTTCAGCTCGGAATAGGCATTAGCCACTTCCTTACCGTTTACAAACAGCTCGAAACGTTCGGTCAGTTCCGGATTTTCGCGATGTTTCTTCGTCAACGGCGACATCTCTTTGGGATAATCGTAAATAAAAGTGGGCTGGATATAATGTCCTTCACACTTTTCACCGAAGATCTCATCGATCAGTTTACCCTTACCCATGGTCTTATCCACGGGGATCTCCATTTTTACACAAGCCTCGTACAACTCTTCTTCCGACATTTTCTCGATGTCGTACCCGGTATATTCTTTAATGGCATCGGCCATACGTACCCGCCGGAAAGGACGTTTAAAGTCGATTTCATTTTCGCCTATCACCGCTTTCGTAGTCCCGTTGATCGCCAGCGCAGCCGTTTCGATCATCTCTTCCGTGAAGTTCATCATCCACAGATAATCTTTATAAGCCACATAAATTTCCATACAGGTAAATTCCGGATTATGTGTCCGGTCCATTCCCTCATTCCGGAAATTCCGGGAAAATTCGTACACCCCTTCAAAACCGCCGACAATCAGCCGTTTCAGGTATAATTCGTTGGCAATACGCAAATACAAAGGGATATCCAATGCATTATGATGAGTGATAAACGGACGTGCAGACGCTCCTCCGGGAATGGCTTGCAACACAGGGGTTTCCACCTCCAGATACCCTTTGGAATTGAAGAAATTCCGGATAGCGTTGATCATCCTGGTACGTTTCACAAAGACTTCCTTGACCTGAGGATTCACGATCAGGTCGAGATAACGCTGGCGGTAACGCTGTTCGGGATCGGTAAAGGCATCGAACACCTTGCCTTCCTTCTCTTTCACAATCGGCAGCGGCCGCAACGATTTCGACAACATGGTCAATTCTTTGGCGTGTACGGAAATCTCACCTGTCTGTGTGCGGAACACAAATCCCTTCACTCCGACAATGTCACCGATATCCATCAATTTCTTGAAAACCGTATTGTAAGCGGTCGATGCTTCATCTGTAGAAATATCGTCCCGGCTGACATACACCTGGATCCGGCCGGTAGCATCCTGTAATTCGAAAAATGAAGCTTTACCCATAATTCTCCGGCTCATCATCCGTCCGGCAATCACCACATTCCGGGGCTCTGCTGTTTCGTCGAACCGCTCTTTTATTTCTGCCGCATGGGCATTCACTTGAAACTCCGGTGCCGGATAGGCTTCTATCCCCAGTTTAGCCAATTCATTCAATGAATTTCTTCGGATAATCTCTTGTTCACTTAATTCCGTAAAGCTCATCTTTTATATTTTTAATTGTTTTACTTCCAACAAACTATCATTCCAGAATTTTAATTAATTTTGCAAAGTTACTATTTTCCCGAAGTAAAAACAAATCAAAATAAAACAGCCATTGTCGGGCCTTTCAACAATGGCTGTTTTTACAATCCTGATCGACTTATTTTTTCAATATTTTATCAAGTAATTCCACCGCTTCCGGCTGAGAAGGACGCGGAGCATAAGCATCTATGATCTTGAAATTTTCGTCTATCAATAAAAAACGGGGAATATATTTGATCTGCCACCCTTCATTCAGATTTTTTGTATCCGTACAATTGTATTCCGGTATCCCGGCTTCTTTGCCTTCGATAAATGAAAGCCAGGACTTTTTCTCTGTATCGGTAGAAACAGCCAGGAAAACGATATTATCGTTCCGGTATTTTTCCGCCAGCTCATGGAATTTCGGGGATTCCTGAATACAAGGTCCGCACCAGGTTGCCCATAAATCCACATAAATCACCTTGCCTTTATAATCACTCAGACGAGCCGTTTTCCCATCCGGAGCAAGCAATTCCAGATCCACAGCCGGACTTCCTTTCAGTAATGCCCCGGCAGAATTAAGTTTTACTTCCAATACTTCCCGGATATCCGTATTTTTCAACTTTCCGGCATATTCCCGTACTTCCCCGACAAGTTCCGTATTTATTTCACTATCCAGCTTATAAGCGTACTGTGCAGCGGTAAAAAGTTCTTGAGTACGTTCGGGAAATTGCAATTTTTCTTTTAGACCGGGAGTTTCCATGGCAGTGCCGATCACATCTCTGACAACAGCCACATCCAGATATTCCTCTCTATTTACCCGGGGAACGACTTTCAGCAAGTCGGGAATAATCTGCTGCATAAATTTCTCACGCTCTTCCCGGCTTCTCACCGGCTGTAAAGCACAGTAAGAGGGATAAGCAGTATAACTATTTGCCATGTCGGCGACAATACGGGCTTTCTCCAACTCTTTGAACGCAGGAGTAGCCTCTTTTACCCGCTCCAGTTCAGCCATCCTCAATTGAGCCAAAGAATCGACGGCAACTTTGATTTCCTCAAAGCTTCCTTTCCGGTTTCTTAATTCTCCCAAAAAAGAACCTCCCTTAGGAAACAGACGTCCCTTCATATAGGTATTCATCTCCGCTCCCTTTCCCTTAAAGACAGCCTCCCGGTTGTCAGTCGTGATATATACCTCCATATCGTCTCCCGGACTCAGATAAAGGGTGTTGCGGCTGATCCGGTAAAAAGCCGGTTTGGAAAGCGGTAAAATCGTATCGAAATGGCCTTCCCGATCCGTACGGATCATAAAGCTCCCCTCACCCCCTATCACACTGGTAGCCCCATCGTAAGACAGTTTCACCAGATCGGTTCCCATACCGACCAATTTCCCCTTCAGACGGACAGAATTTTGTGCCTGAACCGACACGACCGCCATGACAAATAAAATCGGAAATAAAAATTTCATATCGACCATATTAAATATTCGTATTTATCTTTCATAATCCGGAAGATCAGGCCGGAACCCCTTGACTACCGGCGGTATCGGAATAATATAGCGGTTGTCGTTGGGCGGTAAAGTCCAGGTTTGTCCATCCGCCGAATGGGTGATCGTTTTTTGGAAACGACTTTCTTTGTTCAAACGTTTCAGATCTACAAAGCGGTAGATTCCGAGGAAAGCGAATTCCCGGCGGCGTTCTTCCAGTACTTTCACCAGAGCCTCGTCCGCATTGGCAAAAGTCACATGTACATTGTTTTCTATGCGATGATCCCGTAACAGATTATACAGACGCGCAGCTTCCGCCAGGTTTTCCGTACCTCCTTCGCGTGCATAACACTCGGCAGCCGTCAGAATCACCTCCATATTGTTCAAAGCCAGATTCGCCCGGATATAAGGCATAAAAATTGTATACCCACGGAATTCCACACCGCTGTATTCATCGTCTACAAACCACAGTTCCCGGCGTTTATCCACAGCTCCCGGAGCCAGGTCCTTGTCATAAATATCCAGTAACTCCTGACTGGCATATACAGCCATTTGTAACCCGAAGACGGAGGGCGGATAACGTACGTAAATATTTTCCGGATTATCCATTCCTTCAGGATAAGGACTGCTGGGATCGTCTTTCCGTACAATCCTTCCGATATAAGCATTCGGTTTGGCGGTATATTCTGTCAGGTCTACCAATTCTTCACTGACTTCCAATGCTTTCTTTGCATTTTCCAAAGCTTTATCATATTCTCCGCGCATCAGATACATACGGGCCAGAAAACCATAGGCTACATTCTTCGCCGGACGGAATGTGTTCGGAGTTTTATCCAACAAAGCAGGCAGGGCATCGTCCAGGTCTTGCTTGATCGCCGTATACACTTGTTCTACAGTGCTACGGGAATAATTCAGGTCGGCCACATCTTCGCTGGAGATCAGAGGCAAGCCGTAATCGGTCGAAGCCGTTGCAGCGTCATAGGCCGGAGCATAAACCCCGATCATACAAAGATACTCGAAAGCCCGGGCAACCATCGCTTCCGATTTTAAGTTCAGCTTATCGGATTCCGAAGCATCCGTCACACTCATGATATTATTGATTACCGTATTACACACATAGATACGGTTGTAAGCATAGTTCCAGATCGGATCAGAAACTCCGTCATTGAAAACAGCCCCGTGTTCGAAAGCATAGAGATTTTTAATTTCATCATCCATAGAGGTAAAATTATTCTCTTCATCTCCGCTTCCCAGCTGAGCATCATCGGTAATATACACCGGATAATGATCCAGCGCTTTAGCCATCTGTGCGTAATTCATCAACTGACGGTAGTCGTCGTATTTCGAAGGAATGGTATATCCTTTCGGCTGTATGTCCAGAAAACGGTCACACCCCTGACAAAGGAACATGCCCCAAACAATCCATAAAAATATTTTTTTCATAATCATCTCCTTTTAGAATTTTAAAGATAAACCTAGCGTATATATGGTCGGGTCGAGCGCGCTTCTCGAAATAGATGTCAGAGAAGTCCCGTTCCAGGATTCCGGATTCAAACGTCTTTTCTGAGAACCCCACCACCAGATATTCTGAATCTGTGCATTGATACTCATTCCTGAAATAAAAGCTTTTTTTAGCCAACGTTCCGGCAAATTATAGGACAGGGTTACCTCCTTCAGCTTTATGTAATTCGCTTTTTTGATGTGTTTATCGGCAGCATACCACAAATAGGTATAGTTGGTACTGGCATTTCTCATAAAGGCCGGAGCTTTATCGGGATCGTCGGAATCTTCCGGAGATTTCCAGTAATTCCGGATACTCCTGTCCACATTCGTAGTTCCGGTTGTCGACGTGAAGTATTTAGGCATGACATCCCTCATCACATGTCCGCCGTAATACAGAAACATAAAAGAAAGATCGAAACCTTTATAAGTCAGCATATTCGACATAGATGCAGAATAGGGAGGTATACTTGTTCCGGAGCGTACCAGATCCTCGACCGTCAGGTCTGCGAGCGATTTCACGATCGTTCCGTCCTTTTTATAAGCCTGAGGATTTCCACTCTCGTCCAATCCGGCCCAACGTACACTGAATAAAGTTCCCATTGCCATCCCTTCTCTCGTATTCGTACCGCTGATATAACTGGAAACGGAGTTAGAACTGTTTTCCAGTTTTGTGATCCGGTTTTTATTGTAACTGAAATTAATATTCGTTGCCCAGCGGAAGTCTCTTGTCTGTATATTCACACTGTTCAATACAATCTCATAACCGTGGTTGTACATCTCGGCATAGTTCATCGTCAGAGAACCCCAACCGGAAGTCGGGTCTGTAGCGATCGACCCCAGCAAATCCGAAGTATTTTTCGCATAATAGTCGAACGATCCTCCCAAACGGTTGTTAAAGAAGCTGAAGTCGATACCCAGATTGGTCTGGTTGGTTCTTTCCCAGCGTAAGCCGGAGTTTGGAGGACTGGATACGGAACTGGAATATTCACCGGTCCAGGAATTGATTCCGGCAGAATATACGATCATATAAGGTCCGCTTTGTTTTGCAATGTTACCGTTGATTCCTTTGGTAAAACGGATGGAAAGCTGATCCAGCCAGTCCATGTTTCCCATAAATTTCTCCTGTGCCATATGCCAGCTGACACCGACCGACCACAAAGGTTTGTACTGATACTTGGGATTCGTACCGAACAAATTGGACTGGTCCATACGGATACTCCCCGTAATGGCATACCGGCGGTCATAAGTATAGGAAGCATTTCCATAAAACGAAACGTAACGGTCCTCTTTATCGCCGAAAGTATCGGGATAACCGTTCGGAACGTGGGTATAAGAATTATTGATCGCCTCCGTACCCTGTTGGGTCTGGTTCAGTGTCGCTTCATCCAGGTATTTATGTGCCAGGCTGACCTTGTCATAACCGTATTTCTCTACATAGGTACTGGTACTGTGTACAGCACGGCGCTCACCACCGGCGATCGCACTGACCTCGTGTTTTTCATCGAACGTGCGGTTGAAATTGATCTGAGCACGCAAAGTATAGGAATTTTTATCGCTTCTGGTCTCGTCGATATACCCCCCTTCCGGTATCAGATGTTTAATACTTCCATCAGCATTCACGATGGATGAATTGTTGATCTGATTACGGAGCGTATAGGATTGGGGGGCATAATAATTCTGTACCAGCGAATTGTTTTTTTCCAGCTGATACCGCAAATCCACATCCAGCCCTTCGATAACCTTTACATTCAGGGCCACATTCACATTGGAATAGTTGCTCTTGCTGAAATAACTTTTCCGGTGCATTTCTTCCAATGGATAAAAAGACTCGTCGTTGAGCCCCAAGCCGACCAGGCGGTCTATCTCCGACTGGGATTTTGTCTGATACCAGTTCAATGGATTGCCGTCTTCATCGAATAAAGTCTGATAGGAAGCACGTCCGCCGGTCAGATAAGTCGAAGGGGTAAAACCATTGTCATAATCTGCCTTTGTATAACTACCGACAACTCCCAGATCAGCCCTCAGCCATTCAAAAAAGTTATAGGAGCTTCTCAGGTTAAAACCTACCCGGTCATTATCCTGCCCCTTCGTTTGCAAAATATTCTGCATATAATTGACGCTGGCGGAATATTGATATCTATCCGAACTTCCGCGTAAAGCCAGATTATGTTGATGAGTGATCGCAGTCCGGAGAAAATTATCTTTCAGTTCATTGTAATTGTTCCGGTTCCGGTAAATATTCAACTGCCGGTTCATTTCATCATCGCTGATATTCCCGGCTTCATTCTCGTACAACAAATTGAGCACTTCATTCTGATAATATCTTTTGTCAGAGCTACTGTAAGGAGAATGATAAGTATTGAACATTTCAACCTGCCAATCTACCAGTTCCTCACTATTCATGAGATTCAGATAATCCCTGTCATCCCGTAAAGGAGTGATAACAACAGAACCGTTGTATTCGATCGTACTCTTTCCGGCACCTTTCTTGGTCATAATCACAATCACCCCGTTTGCCGAACGTGATCCGTAGATGGAAGCGGCCGTCGCATCTTTCAGAATAGTAATATTGGCAATTTCAGACGGATTGATCGCATCCAGGGAACCTTCATAGGGCACTCCGTCGACCACATATAAAGGAGTGGAAACTCCGGAAATCGTAGCCTTACCACGAATCCTCAGATCTCCTTTGTAATTCGTCAGACCGGCAGCCATACCTTCTATACGTGAAATAATACCAGGCTGCAATTTATGTTCGAAGTCTTTATTCGTTAAAACGGCAAACGAACCGGTAGCACGCTCCTTGGAAAGAGTCTGATAACCTGTTACCACCACATCGTTCAATTGGGTGGCCTCCGCCTCCATGGTGATGCGATAAGGTTCTTTTTTCAAAGGCATTTCCTTCGTTTTTAATCCCACAAACGATACGACCAGAGTTTCTTTTCCGATCAAATCCGGAGATACGCTCAACTGGAAATTCCCGTCTACATCCGAAACGGTCCCGATAACCTTATTGCCTTTTAAATAAACGGCAGCCCCGGGTAACGGACGTCCGTCCGCTTCCAGTATCAAACCTTTGATCACAATCTTTGTCTGCTGAGGAGCTGCTTCAAGCCGCTTTTGTTCGTAGATCACCACCGTATTATCTACAATTTCATAAGACAGGACGGTCCCTTTCAGGCATTGTTTCAAAATCTCTTCCACATTCGCATTCTCTACCTTCACAGAAAGATTCTTAATATTACTGATTTGTTCGCTGTTGCAGATGATATCGAAAGAACTTTTTTTCTGAATTTCCAGTAGCACTTCTTCCAAAGTAACATTCTTCATTTTCAAATTAAAAGCCTGTGAAAATACATTTGCAGCCGCGGTAATGTTAAACGCCAGTATACATAGCAAACCGATACGCGTTACCAGCAACATTTTCTGCAATTTACCCCGCCCGAAAAGCGGTTTAGTTCGCATTTTTTTCATACATTTGAGAGTTTTAAGTAATTAAACAATTCATGTCCCGCACGGACATTGGATTTATTATCTTGAACAGGCAGGAAATGGTCCAGATTTCCTGCCTTTTATCAGGATCTTTGATAAGGTACCACCATTATTTTATGATTCACATACCGGAAACTGACGAGTCTTGTAGCGCTCAATAGCTTCAGTACCTTTGTAATATCCTCATACCGGCTGATAACCCCGAATACCTTCAGGTTTTTCAAAGTTTCTTCGGAATATGTAAATTCCACATCGTACCATTTCTCCAGTCTCATGGTGATGTGCTGCATATCCTCATGGTTGAACACAAATTTCCCATCTTTCCAGGCCGTATAAGGTAAAGTATTTACTTTCAGACAAGTGATATCCGAAGTCGTACAATCGACCCGTGCCTGCTGAGAAGGTTCGAGAAAAACCGAATGCCGGCCCGGAACTTTCACTTCCACACTCCCTTCCACCAAAGTTGCCGCATAATAACCTTCCTGATTCAAAGTGTTCAGATTGAATTCCGTTCCCCACACCTGTACCGACAAGTCGTCGGATTTTACAATAAAAGGCTTTTCATTGTTCTTGGTCACTTTAAAATAAGCTTCTCCCCTCAAGGTCACTTCCCTGCTTTCACCGATAAAGGTAACCGGATATTGCAGTTCCGATTCGGCATTCAGATACACCAGTGTTCCGTCGGCAAGTTCGACCCTATACTCCCCTCCCCGGGGTACGATCAGCCGATTCATTTTCACTTCTTTCTTTTCCGTTTTTTCCGTCTTTTTATAAGAAATAACACCCGTATGTTCTGTATTCCGGACTGTTGCGTCCGCAGTTTGAAAAGTGCTCTGCCGATCCAGTTTTACAAAAGAACCATCCTCCAATATCAATACTGCCTTAGAAGAACCATGTGCTATAGCCGGAACCTGTGCAACAGCAACGGCTTCTACCGTTTCCGGTGTTTTATTCCCGGATATATAGAAAACCGAAAAAGCAATTCCCAATACAGCACAAGCCACCGCTGCATACTTCAATATATTCGATCCGGCCCGGTGTTTCCGTTTTCCCGATACTTTTTCCGACAACATTTTCCAGGCAGTCTCCGGCACAAATAGAGCAACCTCCTTTTGTTGCAATTCCATTCCCCCCATTGTAAGCAGTTCCTGATACAAACGTTCATTCTCCTCACTACTTTCCCTCCAAAGACGAAGTTCCACAACTTCCTCCCCGCTCAAAGAACCGGCAATCGCTTTCACGATCAGATCAGCAATATATAATTGTTCAAATGAATTCATAATTCTCTTTTAAAACGCACTTGTATTACTTAAACAATCGAAAATAAAAAATGGACTAATGAAAATTAATTTTTTTAAATAAAAAGGCCCCATAGCCTCTGAACTCTCTCTCTCAGAATTTTTACAGCCCTGACCCGATGATTTTTTACTGTATTTGCAGAAATGTGCAGCAGTTCGCCTACTTCTTTATAAGATTTTCCTTCAGACAACAAATTTACTACCCGTCGGCATTCCGGAGTCAATTCCTGTATCATTTCCAGTAATTGCCGTTCTACTTCCTGACGGATGATCAATTCTACAGCAGAAGTTTCAGTCTCCTCTCCTCTTTCTTCCAATTTTTCCGCCTTCATTTTCATATACCGCAAATAATTGATGCCGGAATTACGAACGATTGTATATAGATAGGAACGTATCGTCAAAAGCGAGCTAAAATTCTGTCTGTTTTCCCACAATTTTACAAAAGCTTCCTGCACCAGATCTGCTGCAACCCATTCCTCCCGAATCAAACGCAGACAATACACACACAACGAAGAATAAAATTTTTCAAAAACATACCGGAAAACCTTCTCCTCTCCGGCTTGAAATGCAGAAATAAATGTTTTCTCGTGATCTAAATCGTATTCTTTCATAAAAAAACGTTCGATTCTTTTTGCGGGAATCTGCAACAAGAATAACCGACAGATGACAATTGATCATGGAGGATTACCGGAAGCTTCGCTTCCATGAAAAAACAGATTAATAAAGAAAAGCAGAAAGGAAAATTAAATGTATATCCATTGATTTATAATTCGATAGAATAAACTTAAGACTGTGATTCACCCTTGTCGATTGTCAATTATTCCTTGTCAATAGACCAAGCACCCGCAGAGACCAAGGACTTTATAAACTTTATAAACTTTCGACTAAATTAAACGAACCTTTATTTGGGCAAATTTGTAAAATTGTAATTTCTTAAGTAAAAAACACAAATAATACATTCACTACTCGTTAACGGAATCAAAAAGTTAAAATATCTATGTTTAAAAAATTGCACATATTCTTGATATCCAACAAATTAATAACACATAATTCTCTGATTCACAAGTATCGTATGCACAACTTACATGCAATATAAGTGAAATTTCTCGACATCTGCAAACAAATGGGAGGAAACTTAGCCGATGCATCTGGAAATGTCTCACCTTTTGAGCCTGCCTCCCGGATACTCCGATGTGAGAGTTATCGCACTGAATAGGACAGGGGGAGACAAAGCAAATATACATGGCATTCATAATCCGGAGAATGCAATTCTGAATAAAAAAAACGAATCGTGCAAATTTTTGTAACAGAGCTTCTTAATTTTATATTTTCAATTTTCAGATTTTGTTATATGAAATTAATCTAGATTACACTTTGAAATAACAAGGAATTTCCGCTACTTTGTAGCAGAATTGGAAAAAAGTATAATGAAAAAAAGATGGGTCATCAATACTCCGCCGGAGGCTACTAAGATAGAGGAACTTTCAAAAAAACTAAATTGTCACCCCGTTATAGCGAACTTACTGCTGCAACGGGGTATTACTAGTTCGGAACAGGCACAATCTTTTTTTTATCCATCCCTGAATATGCTGCACGATCCTTTCTTAATGAAAGATATGGACAAGGCAGTAGAACGTTTAGACCGGGCGATCGCCCAAGATGAAAAAATACTGATATACGGAGATTACGATGTCGATGGGACGACGGCAGTATCCCTGCTATACAAGTATTTGAAACACCACTGTAACAGCGATAATCTGGAATACTACATCCCCGACCGCTATACGGAAGGATATGGGGTATCGATCAAAGGAATCGACTATGCCGCAGAAAACGGTTTTTCATTGATGCTGATCACCGATTGTGGAATCAAAGCAGTCGAAAAAGTCAAATATGCCAATTCCAGACAGGTGGATATCATCATTTGTGACCACCATACTCCGGGAGATACGTTGCCGGAAGCCATTGCGGTGCTCGATCCCCAACGTCCGGATTGTCCCTACCCTTACAAATGGCTGAGCGGATGCGGGGTCAGTTTCAAGCTGGTACAAGCACATAGTCTGAAGCACAATCTTCCGATGTCGGAGCTTTACAAGCTTTTGGATCTGTTATGCGTCAGCATAGCCAGCGATATTGTCCCGATCACGGGAGAAAACCGGATTCTGGCCTATTTCGGGTTGCAGCAGTTGAACTCCAATCCCAGTCTGGGATTAAAAACGATTATAAAAATTTCCGGGATCGATAAAGAAATTACGATCAACGACATCGTTTTCAGAATCGGTCCCCGGATCAATGCAGCCGGACGGGTCGAATCAGGCCGGAAATCGGTGGAGTTACTGACAGCCGACGAGAAATGCTCTGCTGCCGGTATCGCTTCGGATATCAATACTTTCAACGACCAACGTAAAAAACTGGATCACGATATCACTGAGGAAGCCATTCGCCACATCAACCAATCGGAACTCGAACCGTCGAAAAAAACGACCGTATTGTTCAATGCCAACTGGCATAAAGGAGTGATCGGGATCGTAGCTTCGCGCCTGACCGAATCTTTCTATCGTCCGACGATCATTCTTACCGAATCGAACGGCTTGGCGACAGGCTCAGCCCGGTCGGTCGAAGGTTTCGATCTGTATTACGCTATCTCGCAATGCAGTGAATTTCTGGAGAATTATGGCGGGCATAAATATGCTGCCGGATTGACCTTGAAAATCGAAAATATAGAACCGTTCAAACAAAAATTCGAACGTATTGTCCGGGAAACGATCGACGATGAAATGTTGACCCCTCAGATCAATATCGACGCTAAAATCAAGCTGACCGATATCACTCCCGATCTGTATCATATGCTGCAAAAATTCGCCCCGTTCGGTCCCAACAATACCATCCCGGTCTTCATGACCGAGAAAGTAACAAACTTCATCGGCACCAAACGGGTGGGACGTAACAACGAACACCTGAAACTGGTCATTGTCGACGATACCAGGGCCTGTAACGACCGGAGCGGCATCGGTTTCGGCATGGGGCATCTCTATGATAAAGTGAACTCCGGCGGATTTTTCGATATCTGTTATACGCTCCAGGAAAATGAATTTATGGGGAAAAACGATATTCAGATGATAGTGAAAGATATTCGTTTGAGGGAGGAGTGAGGGGGAGAAAGAAAAAAGGAGAAAGGAAAAAAGGGTGAATTCTTCAAGGTTATTAGATAAAGCGGTCGATCAGTTTGCTTCCCTGCCGGGAGTAGGGCGTAAAACAGCTCTGAAATTCGTATTACATCTTCTGAAGAAAGATGTGCAGGAAGTCGACGACTTTTTGAAAAGTATCGGTGACCTGAAGAAAAACATCAAGGAATGCCGTCGATGTCATAATATTTCCGACGGTGAAATCTGCGAGATCTGTTCAGACCCGAAACGAGATAACACGACGCTCTGCGTCGTAGAAAACATCAAAGACATCTTATCGATCGAGGCCACCTCACAATACAACGGTTTATACCATGTGCTCGGAGGAATCATCTCTCCAATGGACGGTATCGGTCCTGCCGATCTGCACATTACTTCTTTAGTTGAAAGGGTAGAGCAGGAACCGATCCGGGAAATCATCTTTGCCCTCAGTGCCACCATCGAAGGAGATACTACCGGCTATTATATCTTCAAAAAAATGAAGAATAAAGAAGATCTCGTCATCAGCACCATTGCCAAAGGCATCTCTATCGGCAATGATCTGGAATATACCGACGAGCTGACTTTGGGACGTTCCATTGTCAATCGTGTCAAATTCAGCTTCAACGATTAGAGCACAAACGCAATTACTTTTTTCCCACCAGGTCGTCCGCCAGTTTTTCGAAAAAGCCTTTATATGAACTCATGCTTACTTTTCCGGTGACCCGTTCTTTTCGTTCCATTTCCTGAGCTGCTTGTACAAACCAGTGTGCCGCTTTGTAGCGAATAGCTTCGTCAGGACAATTTTCATTGATTTTCACTCCCCAGCTGTACAATTCGGCATCGGGAATTTTTTCTTCGTACCATTTTTCCTCTGCCAAATCGACGAATGTACGCCAGTCCCCGGTGCGTTCGGCAGCATGCATCCGGGCATTCCGGACAATTTGCCGCCACTCTTCGACTTTTTCTTTTTTCAGTCGTTTGGTATAAGCTTTGAAACCGACCTCATCAAAAACGCCGTCCTGAACAAAATTTTCAGCCCCGGCAATCCAGACCGCCGCTATCTTTTTCCGAACCTTATCTTCTCCGTAAAGGTCGTACAATTCTTTGCGGTGAGTCAATACATATTGAAAAAGGTCTGTATCGGCAAGCATATAATAGCGGTCGAAAATATCCCAATATTCAGCTTCCCGGAGACAATCCGAAGGTAAAGCCGAGAAATAAACCGCTGCAATCTCTCCGGCTTCCCTGTATCTATCAGCCCGCCCCAACATCGCCATATAACTCTTTAGAAATTCGGGCCGGCGACTTCCCTGACGGAATTCCTTCTCCATTCCGGCCAATCCTTTTCCTTCCAACACCATCCGGGCCTCCTGCAGCAAATCTTCGGGACTCATGATATTTCTCACCCGGTGCAATTCGTTTCCCCCCGCATCCGTAAAAACCAACACCGCCTGACCCGATTCGCGGGCTACATTGACAAACTGCTGCTCGAAAAGGGCAGCCACTTCCGGGTCGGCAAATACGGTACGCAACATCTCTTTATGTGCACCACCCGGAATATAATAATCGATAAACACCGGTTTATTCTCCTGTTGCGCTTTAGCCCGAGCCTCCTCATCCGATAATTCCTGAAACGAAATTCCTCCGGCTTTTTTCAAAGCAAGAGCAGCATTGTCCAGCAATTGCTCCTTTGTTTCCGCCCCTTCATCCTGGTAAATCACTTTCCCTTTGGCATTCAAAAACAGAAAAGCAGGACACTGTTTTATCCCATATCGCCGGGCCAACTCTTGTGTCCGCGAGGTATTCACCCGCAGATTGACAAAATGGTCATTGTAATAATCGGCCACCTCGTCCAGGTTCAACACGTTTTTCTCCAATAACAAACAAGCCTGACACCGATCGGCGGTAAAATAAATACATACCGGCTGCTCCGCTTCCTCCGCTTTTGCCAAAGCTTCTTCGAACGGCAAATCCTCGAAACGAACAGAGCGGCTATTTCTTTTTTTCACTGCAGCCCGTTCCTTCGCCTTTTCGAGTGTTTCTCTTAAAGCAGAAGGATCTTGAAGTACCTCCTCCGGTTTTATCATTTCCAGCAAATCTCCATAAGGCATAAAAAAAGCAAACAGGGGAGGCTCGTACATCAATAAGTGCGTTTGAAATCCACTGTTTTTCGTATCGTTCGCATTCAGCCGGATTGCGATCACATTCCGCTGCAAATAATTCACCAGATCGGGTTTCGTCTGTATTCCTCTCTCCACTTTCGGGTCGATCGGTCCCACTTCGACCAAAACCAGCTTATTTTCCCGGGCTGCCTGCAAACTAGCCTGTTCCCAACTATAAGCCTGAAACAAGTCGACAGCTCTCTGGGCTAATGTCCGGTTTACCGGCATCAGTCCTCCCAGCCCTAATATAATCATGAATAAAATCCTCTTCATCACCGATTTATGTTTATACAAAAGTAAACGCATAATCGCTCATTTCCTTTTTTATTCGACAAGATTTAACATTTTTAACTTTGAAGTGATACAGAATTTTTTCCGGTATGACCAATTTTTATTAGTTATTGGCCAATATTTCACGGAAGTTGAGACAAATATTTCATTCTTTTGCGACGTTAAATAATCAGACGAATAACAAATAATGAATAACATGAATTACGATTTACCCTCTCCTTCACGCATCGTATGGCTGGATATCGTCCGGCTTACAGCAATGCTTATGGTGATCGGCGTACATTGTATCGATCCCTTTTACATCTCCCCGACCCTGGGAACCCTACCCGAATATAAATTCTGGGCTTCTGTATACGGCTCATTATTTCGTCCGTCGGTTCCCCTGTTTGCCATGATGACCGGATTACTCTTACTCCCGGTTGGTCAACAACCGTTAGGCGTTTTCTACAAGAAAAGAATTTTCCGGGTATTATTTCCTTTTTTGATATGGTCGGTGCTTTACAACTTATTCCCGTGGTTTACAGGAGTAGTCGGGCTTCCGAAATCCATTATCGGCGATTTTTTCTGTTATGTACAAGGAAGTGAATCCCAGTCTTTCAGCGATTCGCTGAAAGACATCGCCATGATTCCTTTCAATTTCTCCTTTAAAGAGAATCATATGTGGTACATTTACCTTTTGATCGGACTTTATCTGTACATGCCCTTTTTCTCTGCCTGGATCGATAAGGCCGATCGTAAAATGAAACAAACTTACTTGTGGATTTGGGTGATCAGCTTATTTCTCCCGTATATGGGCGAATATATTTCGCATTATCTCTATGGCACCGCCACCTGGAACGAATTCGGGACACTATATTATTTTGCAGGCTTCAACGGTTATCTCCTGCTCGGGCATTATGTCAAACAAGGAAATTCCTGGTCCGTCGGAAAAACACTGCTTCTATCCGCTCTCTTATTTGCAGCCGGCTATTCCGTCACTTTTACCGGTTTTAGTGCAGCAGCCCATAATCCGGCAGCTACCGAATCGGATATGGAATTATTTTTCACTTTTTGCAGCCCTAACGTGTTATGTATGACTCTGGCGGTTTTTCTGGCTTTGCAAAAAGTAGTCGTCTCTACGCCCGCCCTCATCCGTTCACTCGCCAATATCACAAAATGCGGTTTCGGTATTTACATGGTACATTATTTTCTGGTCGGCCCGGCCTTTTTACTGATCGGTAATTTCAATCTGCCGATTCCGCTACAGGTGCCGGTAATGGCAATTCTTATTTTCCTGTGTGCGTGGGGATTCACGGCCTTGATGTATCGCTTACTGGGTAGGAAGGCTCGTTGGATTATGGGATAAAATTTATGTGCTAATGTGCTCATTATGGAGTAACTCCCGGGAGCACATCAGCACATGGTTATTATATTAATCGAACATCCGTCCCGGACAATTAGCAATCACCTTCCTCATACGCAAAACCTGTTCATAGGTCAGAGAAGTCGATGCCGAACTTTCATCCATGATATTACAGGAATTATAATAAATCACCGGAGCCTGTTTATCATCCGAATAAGTATTCTTTTCCAAAGCAATAGGCCCTAATTCATAAGTATAAGTATCCGAACAAAAATCTACATCTCCGTTAACAAAGGGAATTCCCGAATAAGTACTGAACACCGTAGGCATTAATCCGAAATGTGTACCCAGATAATATTCATAGCCCCCTTTATTGATCGAGAATATCGAACTCACAGTAAGAGTAATGCCTACTTCACTATACGAAGTAAAACTTACTTCATCAGCTGTAGCAACCGAATTCATTTTCAAACCGGGTACAACGGTTCCGTTATCCAAAATATAAGCCGGAGCATAAGCATTGGTTCCATAAATTTCATCGTTTACCCAGATATTCAATATCCGGTTCGGGTCCCATAGTAAATTCTTGTTAATATAACCGGCAACTTCGCCATAAGCAGGAGTTCCCATTTCCACTCTGTTTATTCCCGGGGTAGCGAGTTCATTCCCTTGTACATCCACCGTAGCCAATTCAAAGCGAATTTTACTGTCGACGGCTACCGGATCGTCGGCATAAGTTCCCGAAAACACTTTGTTGGCCCGATCGATAAATCCCTGTAACAACCCGGTCGTTATGCCATCATACCTATTGATATTTTTATCTGTAACCAACAGATGGAAAACAACCGGAACAGTAATAGTCGGAAAATCCATTACCGGATCGGCGATCAAATGCACTTTACAAGGTTCACTTTCTATCCCATGAATAGTACATACAAATTCAACATCCGTTCCAGCCCCTTCGGTGGTCGAAAATTTCTGTCCCTCGATCAATTTGCCATCCCTGGTTTTAATCTGTATTTCAGATGCTTCGAAACGATCCATTTTCATTGCAGAAATCTTCGTAAACACAGAGTCTTTGACAATATGTTCCCCATTGATCACCTGTTCGATCGTCCGTTTATCTTTCACAAACGAATAAGCTTTTACAAGAAAACTCAATTGAGCTTTACCATTCGCGATCAAAACGGGACTATTGGGATAAATAGCCACCGAATCGACGGCTTCGATTCCGGGTTCGTACAACCAGGTTTCATATTCACTCTTTTCACACGAAAAAAGCAAAACAATCAGCAAAATATAACCTATTATTTTCATCTTATTCATCATTTTAGGATTACAACATATTCCATCCGGGATTTTGTTCGATCTGATTATTTTCCTGCATTTCTTCCAGCAAAGGGATAGGAAAACAGAAACGGAAATCATTATCTTCCAGCATATAGACGGCTTCTTCCGGATTTTGGTAAGAATTTCTGGACCATCCCTTCTGAATCCGGATCAGATCACACCACCGCATATCGTATTCGAGGCAAAACTCTCTCCGCCGTTCATTCATAATCTCTTGTAACAAATCTGCTCCTTTGTATCCCTGATAATTTCTGACCCGATGACGTTGGAACTCTTCCAAGGCTTGCCGGGCTTCTCCTTCCTGTCCGTTACGGGCATAACTTTCAGCCTCGATCAGATACATTTCGGAAACCGGGAAAAAGTGTAACACCCCATAGGAATTCGGCAGATCCTTGAATTTACGGATAGCCTTGTTTTCGGGATTAAAGTAAAGGGAACGGCGAACATCGTTTTCATCGAACAATTCGAACAGTTCATCCCGGACAAATTCGAGCAAACCATAAGCCTCCATCGTCCCATACATGCCTGCATCACCGGTATACCACAAAAAGGACAATAAGGCCTGATCTTTATTTTTATATACTCCCCCCTCACTTGTCTTATAGGTTTCAAAAGGTTTGAATTCATCTATCCCTTGCAACGGATAATTTTTCATAACCGCCTGTGCATGCGTAATTGCCTGAACATAATCCTCTTTCTCGCCAGCTCCCGAACCGCCTTTAAAAAGGTAAATCTCGGCCAGCAAAGCATGGGCCAGGTTCTTATCGTAAAAAATATTATAAGCCGGCCGGGGTTCTGTCTTACAATCAATGACCGTAGTCAACTCATCGATCAGAAACCGATATACCTGAGCCTGTGTTTTCCGCTGTTTATTATAACTTCCGACTGCTTGAGAATCGGTATTAAAGGGTATCCCCAATTCATTGCTGTGATAGGGAGAAAAATATTGTAACACTTTAAACAAATACCAGGCTCTCAGAAAACGGGCTTCCTGTTCGACGATATCTTTTTCTTCCTGTGAAGCACTGACATTCGCCAGTTCGTCGATAATCGTATTATAAAAACCGATATTACTGAAATAGTTTCCCCAGATCGTCCCGGGCATTGTGGTATTTTGCCAGTTCAAACTGTTTGTATACAACGCTCTTTTATTATTAGCCATCCAATTTCCGTTCAGCCAGGTATCGGTATTCAAATCGTCACTATAGAAACCGAAGAACAAATACAAATCGCTCGCTCTCCAGGGAACATTCGTCCCTGTTAATTTATGAGCACCGGTAGATGTCGTTGTATATAATTTCAAATGTGAACCCAACAAAGATTTTACATCGTCATAAGTTTTCAAAGCCAGAATATTCGATGGTTTTACTTCCAGATATTTTTCGCACGAAGTAAAACTCAAGAGCAAGGTGATATATAAGAATAATTTCTTCATCTCTTTCAATTTTAGAATCCAACATTTAAAGTAATCGTATATTTCCGGGAATTCGGATAACCGAACGACCCCATCAGTGCCGGATCGATTCCGCTATAACTGGAAACCGTAAACAGGTCTTTCGCTGTAAAACTGAGCCGGGCAGTGCTGAAACCTATTTTATGCAACCATTCGGGTTTCAGGTTATATCCCAGTGTCATATAGCTACAGCGGAGATAGTTTCCTTTCTCCAATAAGATATCGTACATATAGGAAGAATAGGTAGTAAAGGCTTCCGACATAGCAGGTACATTGGTGATATCTCCCGGTTCACGCCAGCGATTCGCTTCGGAGGTATGACGATTACGGGCATCCAGGCTTCGGAAGGTATTGAACGATTTGATTTTATGTCCGGTCTTAAACTCAAAATTAGCAGAAAAAATCAATTGTTTCCAATTGGCAGAAGTTGAAAATCCGCCCACGACCGGAGGAGTAAGATTTCCTAAATAAAACACCGAAGGGATAGGCCATGTAGCTCCGCTAACCGACATATCCAAGGTTGCCTCCCCGTTGCCGGTATAAGTCATCACCGCTCCGTTGATGGGATTGATTCCTGCAAATTTATACCCATACCAACCGTTCACCGGCTGATTCTCTACAAATTGATGTGCATTACTCAAGGTTGCTTTCGGCAGATCCTTCGTATCCTTATAATACGTATTTTTCACTTTATTATCGTTGATCGCAATGTTCGCTTTGGCATACCATTGAAAAGATTTATTTTTCAACAGCGTTACTCCCAGATCGATTTCCCATCCGCTATTATAAATATCGGCTACATTCTCCGTCACCTCACTCCGTCCGGAAGAATAGGGTAAAGCTTTCCGGTCGAGCACATCCCGGGTGATATTGTTGTAGTAATTCACCCCCAATTCCAACCGATAGTCGAATAGCGAAAGGTCCAGGCCGACATTCATATCCTGTTTGGTCTGCCATTTTACATTCGGGTTGGGGTAACTGAAAGAAGTCGGTACAGTTTGCCCGTCATAAATCACACTTTGTCCAAGGGTCATCACCACAAAAGGCAGTGCATTCTTGTCGATACTCCCGGTATATCCGAAACCACCCCGGACAGCGAACTGGTCTACCCACATCCACCGCTTCATAAATTCCTCCCGATGCAGATTCCAGCGTAAACCGACATTCCATAGCGGAGTAAACTGGTTGTCGTTTCCGATAATATCCGAACCGTCATAGCGCAATGCTCCGGTCAAAATGTATTTATCCAGGTAGGAATATGAGGCATTGGCAAAAAATGAAGACATTTTGCTGACCGACTTTCCTGTCCCTCCCAAGGCGCTATAATTGATTTCCGATCCGTCGATATCGTCCATTTCAGGGAATCCGACGATCCGGTGTTCTTCGTCGAATACCGGAGAATAATTGAAGGAATTATAAGCGGTCCGCTCCTGTATTTCCTGCCCGGCAAACAAAGAGATATAATGTTTTCCGGCATATTCCCCCGTATATTGAAGTGTATTCCGGAATGTATAGGCATTGGTATACCCTGTAGCCTCCCGCAAAGAGCCCTTCACCATATCATGCGGAATTTCTCCCTTGTAGGAATACCAGTTATTGATAAAATTGGTATAGGTATCCGCTCCTTCGATAATCCGGTTATGGTTGGAATTGGCATTATAAACCCCATGGGTCGTAAACATCAAGCCTTTGACGATTTCCCATTCCACCTTCAATGAAAGCTCGGCATCCAGATAACGGTTGGTATTGGTATTTCGATTCAGATCGTCGAGAATATTGAAGGTATCCCAATCCAGCCCGTCCCGGATACTACTTTCCTTTGCATTGTAGCTGATATCGTAAGCCTTTGTACCATCCTCATTTTTCAATCGTTCATAAGGGTTGGCATACATTGCATATTCCAGGGAATTTACGCTACTGGCCGTCACCCTGTCGTTTTTCATAGTGGCCCCCAACCCACCGGTAATCCGGATTTTTTCGGAAGGATTATGGGTTAATTTAATGTTCATCCCCAACCGATCGTACTTATTATTGGGTTCGGTACCGACCTCTTTCAGGTAGTTCAAGGAAACGTAATGTTGTGTCTTCTCGTTACCTCCCGACATGCTGAAATTGTATTGCTGACTGATCGCCGTGCGATAAATTTCTTTAAACCAATCGGTATTGATTTTAGCTAATTCGCCGATCCGCCGTTCGGCCTCATCAGAAGAAATTTCTCCATAGGCTGCTTGCTGCAATAATTTAGTCACCCGCCCGGGGGTATAGATATATCCTTGCTGATCGTAAAAGATCTCGCGTTCGAACTGGATTTTCTCCGCAGTATTCATCATGTCGATGTTATTCCGGGGTCGTTCGGTAATCCCCACATTCACCGAAGCATTAAACCGGGTTTTCCCGGAAAGTCCGCTTTTCGTTTCGACGACGATCACCCCGTTCGCAGCCCTGGCACCGTAAATCGCTGTAGCGGCAGCATCTTTCAATACGGTGATCGATTTGATATCGTCCGGTACAATATTACCGATTCCGGTCGTAAAAATAGTCGCCTGCAAATCGGTAGAACCGCTTTGGATGTTGGGAATCTCTCCTTGTAACGGCATACCGTCGACAATCCACATCGGCTCGGTACTCCCCGTCAACGAATTTACCCCACGAATCTGGATCTGTGCGTCCTGTCCGGGCCGGCCACTACTGATCATATTCAACCCCGAGATCGTACTATTCAGAATCTCGTCGATCGACTGTAATCCCCGGCCTGCAATCTGATTGGCGGTAATCGTCGCCGTCGTACCGGTCATTCGTTCCTTCCGGATCGTCTGATAACCGGTAACCACCACTTCTTCCAATTCTTCTTTTGCCGGTTTCAGCACCACTTCAAATTCACGACGGTCACCGGACTGTATTTCCACAGTTTGCATTCCAATGAACGAAAAAACAAAAATCCAATTCGTGGCAGGAGGCATCTGAATTTGAAAATTACCGTTCACATCGGTCGCTACTCCCAACGAAGTACCTTTGACAGCAACCGTAACTCCGGGCAACGGCTGTCCCTGGGAGTCACAAACAGTACCTTTATATAGAACACTTTTTGTCTCTTCTTCGGACTTTCTGAATCCCGGTGTGATAATAACCATATTATCGACAAACTCAAATTGAAATTCAGTTCCCAACAATTGTTGTAGTACCTCATCGATCCGCATGTTCTCACAATTCAGCGACACGGTCTTCTTCACATTCACTTCTTTATTGCTAAAAAAGAAATCCAGGCGAGTCTGTTGTTTTAACTCCCGAATAGCCTCAGCAACAGAAGTTTTTTCCAATTTCAATGTAACCATTTGCTTCTGTGCCCGTATAGAAGCATGTAATGAGAATAGGAAACAACAGATAAAACAGAAGATTAATTTCATTACGAGTAAGATTTTACGGAGATGGATTTTCATACCTATCCCGCATTGGTTCGGATTTTTTTTCATAGTTTTGTAATTGAGGTTTGACATGTCCGGTTGGGGTTCGAAGTCAACCGGTATTTATTTCAGCCACCCGGTATTTGTTCGCTGCAAATACCGGTATTTTTTAATACACCGTCACAGTCCTTCCCTTAATATCGAATTCGACATTCGTGGTCTTGGTAATAATTTCCAATATCCGATTTGCCGTATAATCGCGCCGGATCACTCCGGTAAACTCTTCCTGTTTCAGGCTCTCGCGGGAAAAGAAAAAATGGATATCATACCAACGTTCCAACTGAGCAGCAATCTCTTCCAAAGATTCCGATTCAAAATAAAATTTTCCCTGCATCCAAGCGATAATCTCCTCAGCATCCACATTTTCAACTGTCAGGCAGCCCTTTTTGAGTTCTGCCCGCTGGTTGGGAAGTAAAACCACTTTCCGGGCATTTTCCCGGTCGGAAACCTCAACCTTACCACTGACTAAGGTGGTCTGTATCCTCTCATCACTTCGGGATGCGTTGATATTAAAACAGGTTCCCAATACTTTCACTTCCATAGCCGCCACTTCTACAATAAAGGGCATATCCGGATTCTTGACCACTTCAAAATAAGCTTCTCCTTTCAAAAATACTTTCCGTCGTTCACCGGCAAAATTCATCGGAAATTTCAATTCAGAATCCGAATTCAACCATACCATCGAACCATCCGGCAATACCAATCGATATTCTCCCCCTCTGGGTACTTCAATGGTGTTGTACACGGGTTCAGACTCTCCCGAAAAAGCAGGCAGATAGGTAATCCCCTGTAAGGAATCGAGACAAATCGTCACCCCCTGCCTCGACAACAAAGTACCGGAAGCCACCCTCCCCAAATCGATCTGTTCTCCGTTTTCAAATTTAAGGATAGCTTTTCTCTCTCCTGGTTCCAGCAAAGCAGATAAAGACGGGAGGACCGGTTGTTTTTGCTGTCTCAATAGATAGCCTACTCCAATTGTAATGAACAGCAGGACCGCAGCAGCAATATAACGCCATCTTTTCGGTAATCTGAATTTACGGTTCTCCCCCTCAGCACGACAGGCAGCAATTTGCCGCCATAATTTTTCAGGGTCGGCTTTCAAATCCTCGGGCTTCAACTCTCCCAACAGAAAAAGCTCTTTCTGTACCTGTTCCTGACCGCCACGGGCAAGTTCTTTTCTAAGTTGCTGCCAGTCTTCGGGTTGCCCCTCAGACAAGCATTTCTGTAATAATCGGAGAATGTGATCTGTTTCCATATTTCCTGCTTTCTGTTATTAAAGCAGGAAGGACGGAAAAAAGGGTGAAAAGAATATTCACTTTTTTTTTAAATTTCGGGACATACTACTTTATTTATTTTATCAGCGTCATTGTATATAGTTGTCCATCATTCTGTTTCGTTATATTATTGTACTTCTGGGAGAGTTTCGATCCGGTTAGGAATATTCCGAAAGATCTCCATGCAAAACCTATTCTTTCAGTCTAATATTCAAAAATATCTACTACTCAACCAAAACATCACAATCAAAACATTCATTTCAGAGCCGACTTGTGATTTCACTTTGCGGTAAGCAAATTTCATCTGTGTCTTCACTGTATTGACTGAAATCCCCAAAGCATGGGCAATCTCTTGGTATTTCAATCCTTCGACAGCCCCCAATATAAAAATTTCGCGGCATTTCGGTGGCAAACAATCTATAGCCCTCATCACTCGATTCCGCAACTCTTCCCATTCTTCTTCCCCCTCTCCTGTTGTTCCGTCAGCCTGAAAAGTCGCCCGGTATTTTTCTTCTACCTGCTGATGAGCTTTATAATTGATACAGGCATTTTTCACAGCCAATAACAGATAAGCATATATTGAACCTGTAAAATTTATTTTCCCCCGGTTTGTCCAGAGATAAATAAACGAATCCTGCACAATATCTTCGGCAGCTGCCCTGTCCTTTACAAAAGCTACCGCATAAAGATATAATTGCTCCATATACTCTTTAAAAAAAAGATTAAAAGCAGTCCAGTCCCCCAGCTGCATCTTTTTGAAAAGTAACGCTTCATTTTCCATTTGTATTCCCTAAACAGAACAAATATAGTGAAAGGTGAGAGCAATGACAAATGAAAAACTTTGTTTTCAAATTTGGCATGGCCGAGCCGCATCCTATATTATGCAAATATAATGAAAGGTGAGAGCAAAACAACAAACTTGTTTGATTGATTTTGCAGAACCGCATCCTATAAATAAGTCATCCTCTCCCACCCGGATAGGGTCTCCGTTTTTTCGAGGAGATATAAACATCCATCTTTCAGATAGAAAGTCGGCAATATTGTCTTGTACGAGGAATGGGTGGATTTTACGCGATTGCAGGCAGCGGACGGAAGCTTGAAGGTATGGATGGGGAGGACGGTCACTCCTTGAAGAGTTCCACCGGCCAGGGAGAGCAAAAGGTTGGTGATCGCCTGAAGAGAACCGGCCGGCAAAACCGGTCTCCGCAGACGAATCAGTAACAAAACTACGTTTGCAGGTGGAAATAAATCTCCTCCAAAGTAGGACCTGTAATCAGTACTTTCCCTTGCGGGTCGATCAGATAAACAGCCGGGACCCGTTCTACCTTATAATCAGCTCTAACCTTACTTTTCTTAAACCCTTCCAGATCCACCAACTGCAACCAGGACACCTGATCTTCGTTCAAAGCTTTCAACCATTTTTCCCGATCATTATCCAAGGAAACAGATACTACGTTCAAACCCATATCTTTCAATTCCCGGTAATGCTTATTCAATTCTTTATTTTTAGCCCGGCAAGGTGCACACCATGAAGCCCAAAAATCAATTAACAGATATTTCCCTTTAAAATCCTCCAAACGATGTATCTTTCCATTTACATCCGGCAAACTAAAAGAAGGAGCATTACCAGTAAGTTGACGTTTTTTAGCTTGTTCATAAGCTTCTACGACCTTATTTTTCAAATCTCCTTCGGGAACAGAATCGCCCAATGCTTCCATGGCCCGGGTAAAAAAACGATAGTCAACTTCACAGAAATACAATACTTCATTGATAATATTCAAAGCTATCTCTGTTCCGGAGAAGTCCTTTATCCCCTGAATAATCCGGTCATTCCGCAAGGTTAAATCTTTTTTTAAACGATCGGAAAGCTTTGCTTTCCGACCAATATCGGAAATCGTGTCATACCCCCGGCATAATTGATTATAGGCCGAATCCAGGGAATAAATCCGACGCATATATTGCACATACCGATTTTGCAAGGATTCTTTCTGATCAGAGAGGATATAATAATTATCATTCTCTTTAACCACCCGATAATGTTGTTTTTCGACGTATAACGGGAGATGTTGATAACCAAAATCGAGAAATGTAACCTTACCTGGAGTGATTTCCCCGGTCAAGAAAAAATAATCACCCGAATCTGCTTGGGTTGAAAGAAAATATTGACGCCCGGGAGCTGTAGGATACCTCAACCCAACAGTCCTATCCCGAAGTATTTGCCCGCTATATCCTTCCAATTCGAAAACAGCTTCTCTCTTACAGGCGACCAGCACCATAAAAAAGATGATATACAAAATATTTTTTTTCATTGTTCACGTATTATTTTACTAGTTCGGCCAAATATTCGCCCCATCCCGGAGTGGAGGGATGACCTACACGGGCTCCACAGAATCGTCCTTCAGGATCAATCAATATAAAACGGGGAATTCCGGGAATATCATAATCATCCATAAATTTGGGATTCTTCCCGCAATGTAACTGAATTCCTCCAAGCTGATCTTTTTTTACCATATTTTCCCAGGTTTTTTTGTTGGTGTCCACCGAAATACTGACAAAATAAATATTTTTATCTTTTAATTTTTCTTCCAACTTCTGCAAATAGGGTATTTCCGCACGACAAGGAGAACAATAAGTTGCCCAAATATCTATGTACACATATTTTCCTCTCAAATCTTCAAGACTTACCATATTCCCGTCCATATCCGGAAAACTGAAATCAGGAGCCGGTTGTCCGGGTGCAGTCTTTAAAGCCCGGGCACAATAAGCATCGAATTTTGATTTCATGGCGGAATCCTGTACCAACCTGTCATATTCCTGACGAACTTCCGGCAAATACTGAATCCCCTCGTTCTTCAGGTAACCCGTGATATAGTAATCGCTCACATAAGACAGTACCCGAGCATGCTTGAAACGTCCCTGAAGATAAGCCAACTTAGTCTTATAATCTGTCCTGGACACCGTCGGGCACAAGATATCTATAAAAGAAGGTAGCATCGAATACATACCCGTATTCACAATTCCATCCTCGTCTGAAATCACCCGTACCATAACTTCCCGGAAATGTTCCGAAGGTATATAAGCGGTATCACCCGTACGAAAACTATAAAACGTGACATAGTCCGGAATATCTGAATATATATGGAAAAACATCCGTTTCTTTAGTAACTCTATAAACTTCCTATCCTGTTTCATGGTATCCAAATGGACATTACATTGTTCCACCAGACGTTCCAGCTTTGCTAAATATTGCTTTTCTTCAAGCACGTCATCACCAGATAATGAAAACTGACGAAGTAAGCGGAAATCATTTAACTGCCGACACATATCAGCACTCTCCCCGTCAAACGTTTTCATGCTCCCCCTCTCCATACCGATTGAAAGAGTAGTACCCGGAAGAATATACAATGGGGTTCCCCCATATATATCGCTATAATAAAGGTTTGCTATTTCTGGCTCCTGCATAGCAGGCAATATTATTTTACAAGCCCCCGTAGAATCAAGAGTCAACAGATACGTAGAGTCTGATGTCACGATTCTAGGGTGAGCATCCGTTATGTCCCCTTTGATCTGGAGTTGAATACTTGTTTCATTTTTACTGCAAGCACAGAAGATAAAACACCATAGGAGTATAAAAATATAGTTTCTCATTCTCTCTCTATTTTATATATTCTGTTATTTTAGTTCGGATTTCATTTCCCCGTAACCCTTTATTCAGGATAATTCCCTCGGGCGAAATCAAGATGATAAAAGGTATCCCATTATAATTATAGAGTTTGGAAGTTACACTTTTCGGATCGCTGAGTTGCAGATAGTCCAACTTCTCCTCTTCCAAAGCTTTTTTCCAAGCTTCATCCGAATGATCAATTGAAACACCAACCACCTCCAATCCTTTGTCCTTGAATTCTGCGTACACTTTTTTTATATTTGGAATTTCCCTCCGGCAAGGACCACACCAGGAAGCCCAGAAATCCACTAACACATATTTTCCCCGCAAAGAAGAAAGTTTTATCTTTTCCCCGGCAGGAGTCATCAACTCAAAATCCGGAGCCTCATGCCCAACAGCACAACTCTTCCCACGCTGAATCAAATCTTCCAATTGTTTCAGCGCATAACAATACCGGATGGAAGGATCGAATTGCTTCCATACTTTTTCAGCTTCATCTATATTATCGATGCCAAAATACGAAGAAATAATAACCGCAAAGGGCATACTGTTCGTGTACTGAGGAAGCAATCCGAATATCTCCTCACGTCTTTGTTGCTGTAAAGCATCCACTGCCTGGCTTGCCGCTTTCAACTTCTTCATATTTTCAGGAGTCTGGCTGACTTCATTATATTCATGAAAAGCCTTGTTATAATTATCGTATATCTCCTCAACCCGTGAAGCAGAGGGAAGAGAAGCCATAATCCGGTCATACTCTTGTCTTCCCGGAGAACCTTTCAACGATTTGATATTTATTCGTTCGTTTTTGAGTTCTGCCCCGATAGTTATTTCGGGAGAATCTATGAAAAAATAGATCGCGGGAATACTCATCGAAGGCCCTAATGGCCCGACAGACGGAGCGTAAAGCATATAATAACGTAAATCACCGGTCTCTACTTCCGCCGTAATCTTGAAACGATCATTCTTTGTTTTCGTCCGGACTATTTCACTCTGATCGGTATTCATCAATATCAATTCTTCATTTCCAAGACCTTTGATTACACCTTTCAAGGTTACTTTTTCAACTTTAGCCATGAGAGTGGCCGGCATAAAACATCCGATCACACACATGAAAAATAAGATCTTACTCATAATTTTTATTTTACTTTATACATTACTTTAACCGGTTCGTCAGCCACGCCCTCATAAGGCATTCCAATCGTTTTTCCCGTATCACTATGATAGATATAAAGCGAACCTTTCAAACCAGCCCGCTGGCTATTGTAGGTTGCGATATAAAGCTGTTTCTGGTCGGCAGACTGATTCATGCATTTAATAACCTCTCCATCAGGCAGCGTTATAAAAGGATCCGAGGGTATCTCCGACTGGTTATAAGCCCATTTATAAACTAAATTCTGATTTCCGAAGAACAAACAAGAGTTAGGATCATTCACTTCAAATACTGAATTCCTGTTAAACAAGGTAACATTCGCTGTACACTCTTTTTCGTATATAACATCTAAAGCCATCGTTTCAAAACTTGTCAGGTTCGATCCTATCTTTGTCAAATAATACTTACCATTATTAATCGCATAAACGATCAGGTTCCCGTCCTCATCGTAAAACACCTGAATAATCTCCCGACCGTCAAAATAATCATAGCAAGGGAAATAACCGAAACTAAAATCCGTCGCATTAAAACCATCTGCATATACCTTACTATTCACATCATCAATAAAAGCAATCACTTTAGATGCCCTATAGTTCGGCCGATCGTAAGTCCGGGTAAATTTCACATGCTGCGGGAGATCAGTATACGGGAATATCTCCAAATCCGCTACTTGTATTTTGGCAACCCCACCCTTGGAAGATGTGCTATAAATTTCACTACAATACCGGGAATCGTATGATATCAGATCCTGCGGTATAAAATCACTCCCGTACATCGTATAATCGAACTCGTGTATCAACTGAAAAGATTTTGCATCCAACTGATACACTTTCCGTGCCTCACCACACAGAATATAAAGCTTGTCATACACCTTGTCACAATCAAGAGGTCCCTCACCTAACTCGTCACCTCCATTCGTGTAAGCGAAAAGGTTCTGACGGAATTCGGGTTGCAACCCTTGTTCAATTTCCTCCGGTGTCAAGGTTTTCATGAAAGCCAGACTTCCTTTTCCATCCTCCCTCCGGCCCAGGATCAAATAACCTTCTTCAAATTCAGAATTGACGAATACATGATAATATTTGATATCACTTCCATATTTATTACTCGTCACCAACCGAAGAAAATAATGTCCCAACTCCGTTGTTTTATATTCCAGATCGGCCTCCGTGCTGATTTCTTTAAAAACTGTTGTAATCTTGTCATCAACAGGATTCTCCGCATATTTACCAATACTCCATTGCCACGTGATATCATCCCCCTCATAGGAATATTGATTTTGAATAGAAATATTATCTCCCAAATACAGGTTAATTGTATCCTTTACGTTACTTGTCACCTGTATTTCTGCAATCTTATCCCAAGGGAGGGAAGAAGAATCGTCATAACAGGAACTGAGCAAAAACAAAATGACTAAAATGATATGATAGATTCGTTTCATGGCTTAATTGTTAGGATTAGGAATTTGATACATCTGATCGTTCGTTTCTAAATAATACTCATACATCGGGTTCAGAATATAGCGGTTCAAATATCCCTGATATTTATATATGGTCAACAAATTAGTTTCCGTCCCCTGATCCAGATTTTCACCCCATTTTTTTCGAATAGCTTCATAGATAACCGGACTTTTTTCTTCAGACTGGTGATAATAATCTACGAACAAGATTAATTTTTCCTGATTGTAATCGCCCAACTTGTCGGAACGCCACCACACGGGAGCCTCGATATCCTTATTACTAAACGAAATCACACATTCCCGGATATCCGTCGGCACATAATTCTCATTCTCCACCAATCGCAAAGTCAACACATATTCTTTATTTTTTTCAAGGTTAAGCTTATGAAAATCCAGAGGTACAAATGCAACAGCGGAATCCTTAAGTATCGTATTCTCCAAAGATAGGGTGAAATGTTCCCCCTCCCGGGCCGTAGTCTTTTCTTTTACAATCTCAATTTCAAATGTCCGGGAACTTGATAAATCCACGAACCCGATCAAACCTACTTCCACATTCAAATCAACATCCTGATCACGGGTTAAGCCATAAGTGAATTGAAGGGAATCCTCTGCAAAAAACAGTTTATTCTTCTGATTTTTGTCATAGATCTGGTAATCGGTATCTTCACAGGAAAATAATGTAACTATACCGCTAAGAAGTAATAAATATATAAATCCTTTTTTCATAGTCGTATCAATTAATATCTGTATTCAGTTTCATTTTCCGGAAGCGGGAATACATAAATGTCGTTAGAAGCGGGGTAAAGTTTACCGCTTTTGGGCTCGTAAATACTTTGATTATATCTTTTTTGCGTAAAAAAATACTGCCCTTCACAGATAAATTCTTTTCTTCTCTCTTGAATAACTTTTTCCAAGGTGAGAGTTGCTCCCTGGCGATCAGCATACCCGATCAGCCCTCTTGATTCCAATACCTTGTCAAAATACTTCACAGCCTCATCCTGTTTTTCCTGACTCAAATAATACTCCGTAATAATATAATACAATTCCGGCAATCGAAGCATGTTTATTCCTTTAACCCGGGTATCCGGACGGGTAGAATAACTTAACTCGTAAGTATCCAAAATTTTAATACAACGCATACCACTCGCTTCAATCGCACTGTAATTCTTAAACCATTTTTCATACCGGTAATCCGTACCCTCTTTATCAGCCAGATAAGTATCGTCATGATCGGATTTCAAAAACAAACAAGAAGCATTCCCCGTCAGGTAGAGATTAGCCCTGACATTCGTGTAAAACGTTGCAGAAAATACCCCCCAAATCGTTTCTTTAGGAGAAAGAACTCCGTTAACCAAGTCTTCTATTTCAGATTTATCAGCCAATTCAAAGTACCCGCAATCCAATACTTTCTGAGCATATCCGGCAGCTGTTTTCAAATCACCTTTCATCCAGTATACCCGGGCTAACATACCCTGCACGGCATATAGATTCATGTGAATCTGCCGGTCTTTCAAAAATTCATTATTCTGTTGATCTGCATTGTCAAAATATTCCCCGTTTTTCAGCATAATCCCTTCTGCCGTTTTTAAATCATCAATAATTCTTCCATAAGCAGCTTCGGCACTTAAAAACGGGCTGACTGTCAAATCGTATTTATCCACATATGGAATACCTTGTGCCGACGGATTATTCACGATGTTCTCGCAGAATAACCGAAGAATGTCAAAATGCATGAAACCTCTTAATGCCAGACATTCCGCTTTATACACGTTATACAAGGGCAAAGAACTATCATCATGTCCTTCCAGATTTTCCAAAATATTATTGACATAGGAAATACATTTGTACATACCTTCCCAAATCTGATCGATCGTCGGACGCACTTCGGCATCTTTATACCCGAAGTTACAAATCTTTAAAGTAACGTCTCCCGGATAGTCATGGAAAAAATATTGTGATAAAATATCATTAAAATAATAAGTCATCGTACGGCCGTAATAAGACGGACCGGCCAAGGTGGAATACACCCCGTAAATAGCATCTTCAAAACCTTCGGCATTCTTGAAAAGCTCGTTATTCACCACTTCTCCTTCCGGTCGTACATCCAGAAAACTATCGCACGAATAGTAAAGTGTGAAACAAAAAATAATCAGTATATATTTCAATTTTTTCATGGTTCTCGTGATTTAAAAAGTTGGACTAATCGTGAAAGAAAATCCCCGACTGAAAGGATAAGAAGTTCCCCGCTCATATTTTACAGTAGACAAACGAGCGACATCATTCATCCCGGCTGCTAACCGCAAACGTTTAAAACCGATCTGCTTAAGCCAGTTCGAACGGAATTCATAGGCTATCTCTATCCGGTTGATTTCCAATATATCATCATCCTCTACAAACCGGCTACTTTGATAACTGGTTCTCGACTCCGTATCTGCAATATCCAGGTAAGGGAAAAGATCATTCACATTCTTCCACCTCTCGTCAAATGCCCGTTGATCCACGTTCTTTTTCGGATCCACGTTTTCGACATTCGCCGCACGGGTCAAATTATAAACCTGTCCCCCGAATTTATACGACATACTGATATTCAACGACCAGTTCCGGAAAGATAACATCGGAAAAATCGAACCTTCCAATTTGGGAGCCTCATCCCCAATCACCACCTTGTCGGCTGTATTATAAGTTAAGGTATACTCGCCATTTTTATTTATAAACACCTCTTTCCCGGTAGCCGGATTAATTCCCGCAGAACGAACCGCGTAAATCGCCGTAGTAGATTGCCCCTCCTTGTACAATACCTTCGGTTTGCCTTCACTGGATGCATTGGCCTTATCATTAGCAGCAGCCAAAGCATTACTGATTGCCAGAATTTTATTTTTATTATGAGCACCATTCAATTTCAGACTAAATCTCCAATCTTTATTCTGAACCAATACAGCGGCAATATCAAACTCATACCCTTTGTTGCGTTGTTTTCCCAGGTTACTCTTTACAGCTGTTTCCCCGATAGAAGGCGGAATAGTCTGATCAATTAACAGATCATCTGTCGTCTTGATATAATAATCAAAAGTGATACTGAAACGGCTATCCCAAAAATCTGCGTTTAACCCGATATTATGAGTTTTAGTTGACTGCCAGGTCAAATCCTTATTTCCCATCTGTTTGGGCACAGCTCCCATTCCATGCAAATAATAATTATCCTGATTATAAGTATAAGTCGTGATCGCTTGATAAGACGGGAATGAAATATTTCCGGTTACCCCATAAGAGTAACGAAATCTCAACGTATTTAACCACTCTTTTTGTAAAAACGCCTCATTATGCAAATTCCAACCGGCGCCAACCGACCAGAAAGGAGCATAACGATTATTAGCCCCAAACTGCGAAGAACCGGAACGACGTACCGTTCCGTCAACAAAGTATTTATTGTGCAAAATAAAATTGAGATAAGCAAAAAATCCGGCTCTTGTCGTCAATTCCTGACTTCCCCCAGGATGAGAATCCTCTTTGTAAGCGCTGGCATATTGTGGGGAATGCAATTCCGGTTTTAAAAATCCGGTTCCGACAAAATTTTGAGATTTACTGTCATCTTTGTAGATATCACCACCCAAATTTACCGTTAACAGACTATTATCCCCAACCGGTTGATTATAACTCATCACGAAATTCCCGCTCAGGTTTAAAGATTTACTGTGACTTTCCTGCAATTGTCCCTTTTTCATCAAATCTTCTTCACTCATGTAAACGGCAGACGTGGGTGAAGTAAAAATCTCGTGATTGGACGAGTTGGAAACGATAGAACCATTAGCCGTCAGGTATAAACCTTTCATGATATCCCAACGAATATTCACATTATTCGTGAACGTATTACTCGATGTTTTGTCGTAATTACCAGCTTTCGCCTCATACAGAGGATTATTGACATCCCAAGTTAATTTTTTTAAAAGAGCCCCGGTTTCATCATAAGGACTATCATATGGATTCAATGTTACATAATCGGAAAAAGTGCCATAAGGACTGTTTTTTGACTTTACCCCGGAATAATTACTTTGATAAGAAACTGTCACTTTATCGGCAATATGATAGGACAAGAATACACTAATACCATAAGTATTCCGGTAGTCACCTTTCATGACCCCCTTCACGTTTCTAATATTGGCATTCACCCGGTAAGTCATATCGTTTCCTTTGCCACTAACTCCTATCGAGTTACCGATTGTATATCCCGTACGCAAAGGCTTGGACATCCAATCAGTATCCATTCCCTTAGAAATCAGTAATTTTTTCCGATTATACTCTTCCAAATCATATTTATTTTCGAAATTATATAAATTAGCTCTTCGTTCAAATTCCAACTTATCGGCAGCATTCAGATAATCATACGTCGACAGATCCGGGAAATCCACCGTACCATCCAGATTGTAAGACAATCGTAATTTATCGTTCAGAATTTTTTTACGCTCGATAACAATAACCCCATTGGCCGCTCTCTCTCCGTATAAGGCAGAAGCTGATGCATCTTTTAACACATCGACCCGTTCAATTTCGTTAATGTCAAGATCATATAAATCCCGAAGCGTGATTTCAAGTCCATCCAGAATAATAATCGGTTGATTGGGATTAACATCCGCCTCGGTTGTCAAAGAAGAAGTCCCCCGGATGACAATCTCCGGAAGATTATTCGGATTCGCCCCGGCCTGATTGTTCTCCACAAGCTTAAGACCCGGTGTCAACATAGCCAAAGCATTGATTAAATTGTTATTGGAAACCGCCTTGATCTCTTCCACTGAAATTGTCTTCACCGATCCGGTAAAACTCTGTTTATTCTTGGTAAAGAAACCGGTAACCACCACTTCTTCCATTTCAGCCTGATCGGGCTGCAGCCTGACTTCAATTTCCTTTTTCCCCTGTACGTTTACTTCAACTGTCCGATAACCGATAAAAGATACTTCCAACACTTGTGCATTTCCGGCTAAAGCCAATTGAAAGCGGCCTTCGAAATCGGTCGCAGTACCCATCCGGGTACCCTTGATTTTAATCGTAGCCCCCGGCAACGGATTTCCTTGCTCGTCCTTCACTATACCCTGAATCACCTGGGAAACAGGAGGTATGGTTTGCCGCACAGGACCGATGACAATAATCCCGTTGCGGTCGGTTGCCACCAAACCGGTTCCCCGGATACAGGCCTCTACGGCTTGCAAAAGAGTTACCTTTTTTACATCGACAGAGACCGGTTCTTTCACCTGCTCCACTTCCTCCCGCTTAAACATCAGCTGTCGGTCGTATTGCCGGTTTAATTCCCGCAGCGCATCCAATACCGTCACCTGTTTTAATTTTAAAGACACATTGGCTTGGGTTGTGGCTTGTGAAAAAGCCGGCCGGTCTGTTAGTAGTAGTCCTGCGATCAGCATCAGACAGCAACACCATAGTTGCCGCCAGGACAAAAGCTTTCCAAACGATTTTTTAGTTTCGTTTTTTTTCATAAATTTGTACATAAAATAGTTAGACAATACCTTGTTTCTGGACAAGGTCTTTATTCCGGAGTTGCTGGCCAAAACAACTCCGGTTTATTTTTCAATCAGATGTATGATATTTCCTTCCCGGCGGAATTCCGGTCCTCCCGCTAATTCAATAGTCTCGAGCACGGTATCCAGGGATTCGTCTTTACTCATCCGTCCACTGAAAGTATGCTTTTCTTTCCTTCCTCCGTCGAATACAAATTCCACTTCATACCAGCGGGACAACATCCGCATAACCACTTCGATATCTTCTTCCTCAAAAATAAAATTCCCATATCTCCAGGCAATCGCATCCTCGGCATTGACAGCTTCCACCTGAATAGCCCCGCTTCCCTTTTCCCAAATCGCTTCCCGTCCCGGAGTCAGCACCACCGCATCACCGCCGTCTGCTACCGCCACCCGGATACTTCCAGTCAGCAAGGTCGTATATACCGATTTCTCATTACGATAAGCCTGTATATTGAATGAAGTTCCCAATACCCGGGTCTGTATCCCTCCGGCTTCCACGATAAAAGGCTGTTCAGGATTCGGAGCCACCTCAAAATAAGCCTCCCCGCTCAATTTCACGATACGTTCTTTTTTAACAAATTCCACGGGATATTCCAACTCGCTGTCCGCATTCAGCCATACCCGGGTCCCGTCGCTCAAAATCAAAGCATACTCTCCCCCGATAGCGGTTACCACTTTATTGAACAGCTCTTCGGTCGCCGGACTATTTTTACTTTCATATATCAGTTGTCCGTGTTCATTTTTAATCACTGCATCCCCTGATTCGATTCTCTGTTCTTTCTTCTGCTCCAAAGCAATCTGTTCACCGGAGTGCAGAATCAGTTTTACCTTAGCAGTCTCTGTTTGTTGTCCGGCCAGCGGCATAGCCTCCGGTACTGCCCGCACACCGGACAATTCCCACAAAACAGTCACTGCCACAGCACAGATACAAGCCGCAGCAGCCACACTCCCCCATAAGCGCATACGCCGGCTCCGTCTGCGTCCCACCAAACTCCGGACGACCGAAATTCGTATTTTCTCATAATCGGTCTCTTTCCCGATCCGTTCTTCTCCTGCTATCCGTTCGCCAATCGCCTCTCCGCGAATAATCCTTTTGTATGTCCGGCGATTCTCTTCGCTCTCGTCGAGCCAGTCCAGCAATTCCGAACGTTCCTCTTCCGTCACATTCCCCAGTTTCACCCGAATGATAATTGTAGCTAAACGATATGCCTTTTGTAAATCCATTTCATGTCCTTTTATATTAAGACACCGCAGAAGCAGGTAAAGGATGAATGAAACTTAAAAAAAATAAATTTTAACAACACCTCGAGCAGTCTGCCTCGAAGGGCTGAGATGGTATCAGATTACCGCATACTCGCTCGGGGAGAAACAGTCCGGATTTATGTTGCCGAAGAACAGGTACAGAGGTGCCCCGTCCGATTGGGCCTCCCTGGAGGGGATGCCGCCTATAGAACATTTTCCGAAACTTCTATCAACCACTTCTCGATATTTCGTGTCTTCGCGCTAAAGTTGACGCCTATTTTGAACACCTTGCGCCTGTCTGCCTCGAAAGGAAGGGCATAACGTTTGTCATTGATTTGTTGTAGGGCTTCCTCTGCCGTTCCATTCAGTTTAAATTCCATTACATAGATATAGTCTGAAGTCTTCACCACGAGATCCACCCGCCCCTCAGCAGTACGGTACTCCGTCTCCGTGTAGAATCCTACCAGTTTGAAGACAATGAATAATACATTCTGGTAGTGACGTTCCAAGTCGGTTGCCACCTCGTAGGGCGTGTCGGCAAAGAAACTTCGCAAACGCCTGAAAAAGGCATCCGGTTGCCCCATTTCGATTTCACGGGTGAATTGTTGTATTTCGAAAGGAACTTCTATTTTGTTGAAACGGGTATAGAAAGGCATTAAAAATTTGATAAAACCTTCTTCTACCTCTTTATTCGGGAAACCAAGACGATATAGATCGAATCGTTTGTCATACCCTTTTATCGTAAGATACCCGCTTTGGAAAATAACGGGTATCGGCTGCTCGTCGCCGTAAATGCTATTCAACACATCGGAGTTGGTTTCCTCGTTTGCCATGCGTTCCAAGTCGTAGTGGTAGCGCCTGAGCAATTCCACCAAGTAAGTCGGTGTCCCCGTTTCAAACCAGTAACTGCCGAACTTCATTTTGAAGAAAGTATTGAGCAGGCTGAAAGGATTGTATATGCCTTCGGAATCTTCCACAAAATGATAACCGTCATAACAGGCTTTCAATTCGGCTTTGGCTTCCTCGTAAGTCATTTTCTGCGCCTCGGCTAACTCGTGTAAATCTTCCTCGAAATTGTCCTGAATTTCTTTTCCGGTAATTCCGCATAAGGCAACATAGCGTGCGTCCATGGAAATATCTATCAAGTTGTTCAAGTCGCTGAACACGCTCACTTTGCCGAATTTCGTTACTCCCGTCAGCATGGCGAATTGTATGTAGCCGTCCATCGTTTTGAGCACACCGTAGAAAGGTTTCAGCGTGTTGCGATACGCGGATTGCAACTCTTTGTTGCCGATGGCTTGCAAAAGCGGTTTGTCGTATTCATCGACAAGGATGGCTACCCGCTGACCGGATTGCTGGCTGGCACGTTCCACGATACCCTTGAAGCGTAGGGCGAGGGTCGTCTCCCCGACACCGGTGCCGTACGTAATCTCCCATTTGGACAGGGCTTCCTCAAGGATTTTGTCCAAACTGTCCGGAGCATCATATTTCCCGATATTCAGATCAAGATGTAACACAGGGCGGCGTATCCAATTCTTTTCCAGCTGCGCCATTGCTAGCCCCTCGAACAACTCCTTTTTCCCGAGGAAATAGGCTTCCAGCGTGGAAATCAGCAGGCTTTTCCCGAAACGGCGCGGACGGCTGAGGAAATAATAACTGCCCGTTTTCACCAATCGGTAAATTAAAGCCGTTTTATCGACATAGTAATAACCCTCGTTGCGGATTTTCTCGAAATTCTGAATGCCTATCGGATATATCTTGTCGCCCATGCTTGCGGATTTTTAATTGTTTTCCAAAACAAAGTTACCGATTATTTCCTGATTCCACAAATCGGGATGATTTTAATCACTATATTTGTCTTGCCAAATGAAGGTCACAGCCCATGAAAGAATATGCAGAATTGGAAAATTTTATCCGCAAGCATTATGCGGCTTTATATACTTCTGCCCTAAAGTTCGTCAAATCGGAAGCTGTCGCCCAGGATATTGTTCAGGAAATCATCATCCGCTACTGGGAAAACCAGGAAAAATACAACACAATCGAATCGATAGAGAATTTTCTCTTTGTCTCGGTTAAAAATGAAGCCCTGAATTATCTCCGGGGCATCGAAAGGGAAAACAACCGTTATGCCCGCCTCGAAAACCCGGAATCCGAGGAACCCCAGATTTTCAATTTATTCATCGAAGAAGAAACCAACCAGATGTTGCTGACCGCTATCGGCCAGCTACCGGAACAAAGTGCCCGAATCATCCGTCTGGCCTTATCCGGTTTGGAAAATAAGGAAATCTCACGTTTGCTGGATGTTTCAGTCAACACGGTAAAAACCCTCAAATACAGTGCCATCCGGAAACTGAGGGAACATTTTCAAAAAAAAGCTATTTAGGAATATTCAGTAAATGTCCCTATAAAATACAATGGCATATGAAGATGCCCCAGTATAATCACTTCATATGTCATTTTTATTGTCATTTTTCTGTATTTTCCCATATACTCTTATAGGCAGGACATGACGTTCCGGAAGAAGTCTGACGACCTCTTCTGATTTTTTCGTTAAAATCATATCATGCTGCTTTCAGCGCTCTGTTCCTGACCTTATCTATCATCAGTATGGCATTTGCCGTATGTATTCCAAAGAAAATCCAAAGGATTTCCGTTTTCCTGTTCCGTGCCTTTATCCTTGAGAGTGAGTAATGTTGCTTTTGAGTGCCGAAGCTGCCTTCAAGCCTGGTGGCCCTTTCTTTGGAGAGTTCACTTCTGAGAACCTTTCTCAAGGATTCATCCTTGGCCGCCCTTCCCTTGCGTACAAAGGATGTTGATATTCCATATTTTGTACAGAACTTTCTGTTGGCATTATTGGCATATATGGAATCGGCAG